>Ga0137409_10000001_pt1 | contig 276303 bp, 230 predicted proteins | sample CZODoug1_16funga_FD_122059 | JGI IMG/M metagenome (GOLD analysis project Ga0137409, IMG submission 122059) | Vadose zone soil fungal communities from Angelo Coast Range Reserve, California, USA - CZODoug1_16fungal (Hybrid Assembly) | ecosystem: Environmental > Terrestrial > Soil > Vadose zone... | reverse complement strand
GTGTTCGCATCCCTCGAGAAGGAGCTGCTCAAGCATCGGCGGTTCAAGTCGAAAGCGGAGGCCCGCATGGCGCTGTTTGAATGGATCGAAGGTTGGTACAACCCACATCGGCGTCACTCGTCGATCGGCCGCTTGTCGCCGAACAACTTTGAGAGGAGATTATTGGCAGGACAGGAAATGAGAATTTAGCAAACTACCCGTCCACGGAAGCGGGTCAACTCCACTGTCAGCAAACACACAATTGCTCGCCGCGTACTGTCACGGTGGACTCTCATCGCCACAATGCACCACAAACGCACGCGACTAGTAACACTGCCTGCGTTGAAGGACTACAAATCAACGCGAGCAGCCCTCACCTAGTGGCGCGTGTGAGCACATCGTTAATTGCATCGCACGTCAGTTTGACGTCTGCTTCGGAAAGCGTCGGGTGCACCAGAAATGATAAACTCGTCTCACCGAGTTCACGAGCGGTTGGAAGTCGTTCGGCGGGTCTAAAATCGGTCCGTTCAAACGCTTGTTCGAGGTAGATCTCAGAACAGGAGCCTTGAAAGCACGGCACACCACGCGCGACGATCTCTGCGACGATTCGGTCGCGCGTCCATCCAGCCAAAAGATTCTCCGGCCTGACGAAGGCATAAAAACGATAATACGCGTGGACAATATCCGCCGGCACCTGCGGAACGCGCACGACGCTGAATCGTCGGCAGGTTTCAGCGAGCTTTGTCGCGTTTCTTGCGCGTAGCGCGGTCCATGCCGGCATTCGACGCAATTGTATCCGGCCGATTGCCGCTTGAATCTCAATCATGCGCGCATTCGTACCGAACGACTCGTGGAGCCATCGAAATCCAGTCGGATGTGTGCGCTCATAAACGGCCGCCGAGGATTTGCCGTGATCTTTATAGCTCCAGATTTTCGACCACAGTTCCGGGTCGTTTGTCGTGATCATGCCGCCCTCCCCGCCGGTCGTCATGATCTTGTCCTGGCAAAACGACCAGGCGCCTATATGGCCGATACTGCCTACCATTCTTCCGCGGTACATTGCGCCATGTGCCTGCGCACAGTCTTCAACAACCGCCAATCCGCATTCTTTGGCAAGAGCCATTATCGGATCCATATCGCACGGCATCCCGGCGAGATGTACGCAGACAATTGCTCGTGTTCGCGCCGTTAGAACCGCGCGGATGCTCGCTTCTGTCAGCCCTTGCGAGTCTGAGTCCACATCGGCGAACACTGGCCGTCCGCCCGCCGTAATAACGCAGGACACCGATGCGATGAAAGACCGTGGGGTGACGATGACTTCGTCATTGTTACCGATAGCAAGCGACTTGAGGGCCGCCTCGAGTGCCAAAGTACCGTTCGCAAATGCGACGGCGTGTTTAACGCCCGTCCAGTCAGCAAATTCGCGCTCGAAGTGCCGACACTCGGAGCCCGTCCAATAATTGACCCGATTTGAGAGCAGCGTGCCTGAAATTGCCCCGGCTTCCTCGGATGTAAAGCTCGGCCACGGCGAGACTTGTGTCTTGAGCATGTGGAATCAGGCCTCGCGAAGCGGACGAGCGGGATTGCCGACAATCGTTGCGCCGGCGGCCACGCTACGCGTGACCACAGCACCCATACCAATCACAGCTCCACGACCAATGACAAGCGGCTCAGCCGGTGTCCCCTGACGCAGCACGGAGCCTGCACCAAGGTAAGCATGGTCCTCAATTACAACGTTCCCATTGCAGTGTACCGCCGGCGCGAACGTGACGAAGTCGCCAATCACACAATCATGCTCCACGTACGAATAGATATTCGCGTGAAATTGTCGGCCAATACGAATATTGGACGTCAATGTTACAAATGGCGCAAGAATGGCGCCTTCGCCGATAACTACCTCATCTAACACGACGACATTTGACGCGCGCACCGACAGACTATCCACACCGTCGCTAACGCATCGGTCCAACAAGCGCTCGCGCACACGTGAATTCGAGATCGCGATGCACATGGCGCGGGATTGCGCATCGCTAGCCACAAACTCCCGGTACGTAAGCACACGTCGACCGTTAACGGTCGGTGACGGCGGGTCGTCATCGACAAACACAAGCTCGTATGCACAGTTGCCGAGGCGCGCGGTTAGCATTTGCGCCGCAACGGGGAGAATTCCACGGCCGCAGCCGCTCGCGCCGTAGATTCCAAATAGGGGTAACGATACTGATTCGACTCCACTCACCGAATAGTCCCTCGAAATTTCGGCATTGTCGCTTCACCTGGGTACGTGATGCCCTCGCCCTGCAGCACCTTACGAATCGTCAGCCAAAGTATTTTCAAGTCAAGCCGCATAGATCGGTTGTCGACATACCAGATATCAAGCGCAAAGCGTTCATCCCACGAGGTACTGTTGCGCCCATGCACCTGAGCCCAACCCGTTATGCCTGGTCGTACTTCGTGTCGACGAAATTGTTCGGGCGAATAAAGGGGAAGGTACTCCGTGAGCAATGGCCGTGGGCCGACCAAGCTCATCTCGCCACGAAGCACGTTCCAGAACTCCGTCGTTTCGTCAATGCTGCTCGCGCGCAAGAAGCGGCCGAATCGCCCAAGGCGGGCCGCGTCAGGCAGCGGCATTTGTGCCTCATCCGCTGCCTCTGACATTGTACGAAACTTAATTAGCTGAAATGGGCGGCCCCTTAGCCCCGGTCGCGTTTGACGAAAGAGCACAGGTCTTCCCATGGAAAGCGCGATCGCGAGCCCTATGCCAACAAACACTGGCGCTAGAACGGCAAGTGCCACAAGTGCCACGATGATATCAAGCGCCCTTTTTGCCACTTGCAACACCCTCAAGAAACTCCGCGAATTGACGACTAAGTTCTATGTGACTGAACCGTGTTTCCGCGAGTTGCCGAGAACGCGACCCCATTGTCCGGCGGTCAATCTCTGACCTCGCAAGGTATTCAAGATGGTCGGCAAGACTACTAGGATTGTCAGGCTCGGCGACAACTCCGCAGCGCTCGCGCATTAGAACGTCCGCCAACCATCCCGGATAATTAATGACCACTGGCAGCCCGCAAGCCAGGTAGTCGAAGAATTTATTCGGCGAAGTACCTCGATAGAAAGCAGGCACATTCCTCAGGATCATTAGGCCAACGTCCACACGGGATTGAAGTGCCATCAACATCGCTTTTGGTATTGGATCGAGAAACACACAATGGTCCAGCTTTTCGCTACGCGCCCGTGCGATGAGTGCGGGCTTCATTTGTCCTGCCCCAACGAGAATTAGCGCAATATCTTTGTTGCCACGACGCTTCAACTCACCCGCAACATCCAGCAGCGCATCCAATCCGTTTGCTAAACCATGCGCCCCGGAGAATATGCACTTGAGTGCTCCCTTGCGCGCTGCGAGCATTGATTCAATTTCCGGTGTGAGTTCAACGTGGCTGACATCTTGAACAACGTCTGATCCGTTTGGGATCATTGCAATCATCTTCTTGGGAACCTTGCGCCGAATTCCCTCTACGATCCCAGGAGCTAACCCGATGCAGGCATCCGCACTGCGATATGCACAACTCTCCAGTGCGTTCATACACCACAAGAGCAAACGGCTCCGAATTACACCCATCGCCCGCGGCAATTCGGGCCAAAGATCGCGCACTTCAAATACGAAGGGCTTCCGACGCAAAATCTTGGCGATGATGGCCGGTACGGCGATTGTTAGAGGTGTCGACGTAGCAAACTGGATGTCGTAGTCGCTGGTTAGAGCCACAAATGTTGATCGCATCGCAAATTGACAAAAGATGATCGCACGACGAAACATCGCGGTGGAGTTTGAGTACGGCGCCTCGATCTCTATGACATCGATGCCGTCAACAAACCCACGCCTCTTTCCTGCGTCAAACGGCCCATCGAGTCCGGTGTTTGCAACATCGTACGACCCGCAAACCATTGTAACCTGATGGCCACGTTCAACTAGACGTCGAGCAAATTCATACGAGCGCGTTCCCATTGCGCCTGCGGGCGTGGAAAAGTGCTGGTGGAGATACAAGAGCTTCATCGCACAATGTCAACTAACAATGACGGTAGTACTTGTGACGTTCTTTGCAACATCTGCGCGTAACATCTTCCGCAGCAGAGATAACTGATCATGCTCAAACACGCCGCGGATGCTTATTCGGATGCAATGCTCTGCGCACGTATATGCGCTCAACTGAACTTCGGCTCTATTCGTGTTTCAAGTGACGCGCAGCCGGGGCCAAGCTCAACTTCCAACACGGGTACGCTGATCATCGCAAGGTAGTGACGGGATTCCCATCCATCCGTCAATTCGATTCGTCGCGCCGGAGGGCGTGTATCCACAGTAATCCTAGCTATGTTCGACTCGACTTGATTGCCCTCGAGTCGCCAATTCCCTGGCGCCAGTCTCCAACGCATCACAACTCGTTTTTGGTGCCCCGACACATCGTCCTTAATCACCCATGCCTCATCCTCGAGTCGCACAGCACGTCTATGCATTGCGCCCTGATCGTCTTTGTAACTTCCGCACCATTCGGCAAAACCATCCGACTTTTCTTCAACCTGGCTGCAGTACTGAGCCTGCAGCCAGTTTCCAAACAGGAAACGACCCAGTCTTGGCATTTGATCACGCCCGTCAATTTCGCAAGTGCAATGGGCACTCGTCCCTGGGAAGTAGTCGCACCAAGGCGAATCGCTCGCATAGCTGAAGCTGCCGCTGTCTCTGGTGACATTCAACGACCCAATCCAGAGGTCGGCGTGCAGCCCATCTGCCTGGCTCGGCCTGAAGCGGAACCTTGGAACACGAATAACGCCCCAGCTTACTAGCGACGGCTTTTTCAACACCACGAATCCTCCGTCGGGATACAGTCTCGAGACATTGGAAGTGGCAGCAATGGGCAACGCATGCACATCAACGCCCAACGTCCGACATTGGTCGTCCCAGGGCCCATTCGGAAAATACCGTTCGTCGCGAAAAAGCGCGCTGGCGAGCTGTATGGAAGGCCGGTAATCATCGTAGTCTGCGCATGAGAGCGCGAGGATGCAGGTACCATCGTTTGCGCCGATGTTGGGGGCCCGACCCGTCTCTTTGTCGACCATGCTGGCGAGCCACTCGATCGCAATACTGACTCTGTTGCCACAGGCAGCCTTGACACCTGGAACTTGGAACTGCAGGCACCACCATTCGGCAAGCGAAAGGACGTCAAGAACCATGCGTTGATAGGAAATCGAATACTGGGAGAACGTACCGTCATTGAGCACCAAATGATTCACCTGCCTTACCAACAAGGTGCGCCCGAAATCTGTAATCTCCTCGGCCTTCAGTGCATCCTCCTTCGTTCCGTGAGCAAGCAGCCACTGCCCGCCGACTAGCAGAGCCGTAGCCTCGCTGATCGAGTGATTGTTCGCCTGGCCGACCGCATAGGAAACAGTCAGTCGAATTCGCTCCAAATGCTCACGCACAAATCGACAAAGCCCCGCGGCTTCGAAATCGCGTGAGTCGACGATCTTATGAGCTAGCAAGATGGCCAGAAGCCTAAGCGATGTCTCCTGGCCACACCGCCAATTTGGCCCAACATTTTGAGGATTGCACGCAATCCAGTCATCGAGCCAGCAGCCTATCGCGCGCACAAAACGCTCGTCGCCGCTAATTCTATATGCCACTGCAAAGGTAACCGCCCATCTACATCGTGAAGGCTCCCAAATTGCTTTTATGTCTGACGGGCGAGCGGAGAACTCGTCTATCTGTGTCCAATGGACCTCGGAGGGGAACGGCTCCCGATTGTGCCAGGGATCCGTGAACCATCGAGGTGGCGCGCCGATCTCAAACTCATGCGCGCCAAAATAGGGTAATTGTCCGGCGATTAGAGCGGCTGCTTCCCGACAAATGGAATTGCCTTTCGATAGCTCTAGTGCTGTTTCGGTTGTGCCGTTGCTCGCAAATGCACTTGCAAGCAAATATGGCGAACCGCTCGGACATCGATACTGAAGCCAGCCGGTCTTTAGAGACAGCCTGTAAAGTGTGACTCGCAGAACGTTGCAAACTCCCAGTGCCCTAGTAGTCCGAACTTTGGTGACCAGCAATCTCATATACGTCGGCGCGCAATCAGGAAGTACGACACTGGCGCAAGCCAACTACGGTTCAACCTGTCGTCAAGAGTTGTCAGCAGTTTCGTTGCTCGAACATTCCATACAGCTGGCGGCAGGCTCACTCCGCCGCCGTGCCGCACCACGTCAAATCCGAGTTCAGAAAGCCTCTCGCGCAACTTGTCTGGCGACCAGACCTTGCGACGGCGTGAGGGGACCAACCGCGCGAGCCAACTCTCGTTGTTCCCATCCAAAATGCAGATGTCCGCGTCTGCAGCACACCCATCCAGAATCCGCCTAACAAGCAACTCGCTGGGTTGCATCATGTTGAAAGCAAACATCGAGAAGACAGCGTCTATCGGGCTATGCATTGAGTAATCAAACGTCAGGCTATCTGCAACCTGCACATCAATGGCGAGCGTTCGACCGAACTTGCGCTCGTAGTTCTTGATCCGTTCGCGAAGTACTTGGAGAGCGCGGGCATCGAGATCCAGCGCGATGACCTTAGCGCCCAGTGCAGCAAAAAGAATGCTCTGCGTCCCAAGCCCACAGCCCAAATCAAGAATTCTCGGAGTGCTGCGCGTAGCGAATATCTGCTGAATAGTATCCGACACCGCCAGCACGAAATGCCTTCGAAAGAAGCGCTGGCGCATCCGACGCAATAGGCCAGCCTCAAGGTAGTAAGTACGCATTTGCATTTGCGCGTCCTCCGAGAGTTCGCCATTTGCCATTTCGACCGCAATATTGGCGTACCAGCGCCAAGCGTCGTCCTCGCCGAAGTGCACACACCGCGTCGGCATGTAGAGATCAGCAGTCAATTGATTTGCGCCTAAGGTCTGCAAAGCGGAACGCCAGGCTATTCTGGTCGTGCTCCGTCGCCATCGGTGATAGCCAAAGAAGCGCGTTACTCATCGAGCCGGCTGGGAATACAACTTGGCCGTACTGACAAAGTCGCATCGGCCAAATGTCCTTTTGAAACGAAAGCACTCGAACCCAATTCGAATCATGCAGCCCGCGCTGCCAAACTCCAGCTTCTCGATTGCGGCCAATGTCCGTAGGCTCGCAAACTGTTGAAAAATACATACAGTCGCCGGCGATACAGCCATAGAAGACAGGCCCTTCGACTGTCTGTACTCGCTCTACAACTCCACTTCGACGGTCGAGGCGGCAAATATAGTTAGGAGAATTGGGTGCATCCGTACCGTAAAACACCGAGCCTTGATCAAACAGCAATTGCACGGCGCGATATCGCTGCTCGCCGCCAACGATTCGATCCATAGTGCGAAACTCGTCCCTCGTGACCCAAATTCCGCATTCTTCGTCCAGGTCCCCTGTCGTCACCCAGATCTCGTCCTCGTTTGCAAGCACAGTGTGTATGTGGCGAATCCCCGCAAACGTCCAAACAACTTCCCAATTGCGACCTCCGTCATGACTCCGAAACACTCGCATTGGACCTCGTTGCGAATTTCCGTGGTATTCGCCGTAGTACAAGTTGCCTGCAGACTTCGCAAGCGCTAATGGTCTTGATCCATGGATAGGGGTTGGGGCCGCGAGCAACTGACCGTCCACGGTGCTGACAACGAAGACCTGTCCAAAGGCCATCACAACCAATTCGTTGTGAAGTCCTGGCACCACGTGATACACGCCGCTCCTCATTAGTCGGCGCGCAATTCTGCTTCTCGAAAGCACGCCGGAAGTGCCACAAGGCAGCGTCGTTAGCTGTCGCCACGTTGCACCTGCATCGGAACTTTGGACCAATCTCGCGCCGCGCGATGCAATAAGAATGTCAGTATCAATCCAATGAAGGCGGGCATCGATCGTATATGCGGCACGCGGATTCATGATCTCGCCAAATCTTGAAGCGATGCGCGCAGCAGCTGCATGCGCTGATCCCAGCTGTGTCTGCTTGCCTCCTTTCTGGCTTTGACACCGAATTCGCAGCGCATCGCTGCCGATGAGACAAAGATCGAGAGCTTTGACGCCAGGTCCGAAGCGTCACCGCAGCGGTAAGTAAGCATCGCGGCACCGCTCGCTGCCAGATCGGATACCTGTGGAATATCCGCGGCAACAATCGCCTTGCCCGCCGCGAAATACTCATAGAGCTTTATGGGCGACAGCTGCGCATGCCGCCCACTTGCTGTGAAAACTAGTATGTCCAAGCCTTGCAACACGGCTGGCACCGAATTGAACGGCAACGATCCTACGTAACGAACACCAGCAACATCTTGTGCAGCAGCTTCCATTTGCTTTCGAAGGGGGCCGTCGCCGACGACGATCAACTCGCAGAATGACGTAGTCGCCCGGACCTGCCGAAATGCAGCGATCAAGTCCTCGAGTCCGTATTGTGGTTTGAGGACGCCAACATAGCCTATCCTTATAGGGCCATTGTGAACGGCCGAGTTTGCACGCTGGGGAACGAATCGGCTTATGTCGACACCGTTCGGCATGACCATCACCTTTCGCCTTTCATCCCCAAGGACGTCCCGAATCTGTTCTGCACCGACTTGTGAGACAGAAATCAACAGGTCGGCCACACGCAAACACCTGCGATCAATCGACTCCAACATGGGGAATCGTTGGCTGCCGAGGCTATTCACTTCGAGCAGCACACGCGTCGTCCCAAGACGTTTCTTAAGCGCCGTCAAACACAATGCGAAACCTGCCGCGTATCGCACATAGCAGTAATCAAAAGTATCGTCGACTCGAACTTCGTGAGCGACGGCGTCGATAAGCGCGCGGTTCCATATCATTTTCACGCGCCAGGGGTGCGGCAGAGTGGTCACTGCCACGGGTAGGGGAGAGAGTATTTCGGCGCCACCCGGACCGCAGATCACCTTTACTCGTGCAAACGTCTTAGTTGCAGCCGTGAGGAAGCCTATAGCGTGAGATACGTGGCCGCCAATGGTCCCGGCGGCCGTAAAAAACGTAGGGTTCGGCAAAACGTAAAGAAGGGAACCCGCCTTCAATAGAAAGGCTCCGATACTTCGCGTTGAATTATGGGCATGGCCACTTCTGCTTCAGGTTTGTACCCAACGCACATCGACTAATCCATCACCACGCAACGCCACTCAAGGAACCATTGGCGAATCAATGTGGAATATTACGAAGATCCCTGCAATCCCGTAGGTTGTCTACTCAAAACGAATTCACAGCCGCAACGGCAATTGCCAGGTTGTAGATGACCTGCGTTACGGCCGTCCATAGAGCCAGCGGCCTCATGTGCTCAGTGTCGAGTGGCACGACTACCGTGTCGCCCGGATGAATTTCGCCCGTCGCTTTGTGGAACCAGCCGCCGGATCCGGCCGTGACACTGCCGTCGGCACGAACCACGTAAATGTGGCTTTTGTCGGCACGCTGCGTCACTCCGCCACTCTTGGCGATGTAATCGTCGCGACCGAGATCCGGCTGGTACAGATGCGAAGTGACGTTCTGCACTTCACCCAGCACGGATACCTCCTGGCTTCTCCGCGGAACGATCAGCTGGTCGCCGTCCTTGAGCGAGATGTCGCCCAACGCACCGGGATCGACCTTCAACACCTTGTCCAGGTCGATGACCAGGCGTCCGACCGCCTTTGCATTGCCGAGGTCGACGAGCAGCGACTGGCCGGAGGCGAACGCCTGCGCGGCCTGGGGATTTGTTTGCGCGGACTGCAGAGCAAGGGTCGCAACGTCGAGCTTGAGCCGCGCCGTAAGGTTCTCAATCTGCTCTTGCTCGCGCTTCTTCAGATCGTCGCGCGTAAAGACACTCCCCTCGGGAAACGCCTGGGGTGTCAAGCCGCCCGCGCGATTGAGCACCGTGTGCAAGGTCTCGCCACGCCGAATTGGATACTTGCCCGGGAAGCGGACTTCACCCGTGACGGTGACGACTTCCAGGCTGCGCCAGTTGGGCGTCTCCTTGATGTTCAACAAATCGTATGCCTTGAGCGGGACGTCGGCGGCTGAATCCCCGCGAAGGACGGCCGCAAGATCCACTTTCACGAGCTCGGTCTGCCGCTGTTCGCCATTGATAACGTCATAGCGCGTGAGCTCCGCATCGCCGCCATATGCCGCATCTTCCAGATTACCGCCCGCACGCAGCAAGTCGCTCACCCGCATGCCGGTCTCGAGCGGATACTGGCCGGGTGCCTTCACCCGGCCGGCAATCGCTACCGCCTGCAGCGGAGCATCGAGGCGCGATTGCGCCCGCAGCTCGTCGATAAGCGGCGCAATTGCGCGGTCACGCCCGCCCTCGTGATCAAAAATGAAGAGGCGATCGCGCGGCGCAAGCTCGAGGTTCGCGGTTCCGTCTGGCGCCTCGATGGCCTTTGTCAAATCGACCGACCGATAGGTTATCGCGCGATTCGTCGGGTTCTCTCGGCGCACGAGGATGTAATGCGGATCCGCCCCCGGCTTCAGCTCATCGATCGATGGCAACACGTCGGTGATCTTGATGCCCGGCCGGAAGGCCATCGATCCCGGGCGATCGACGAATCCCGAAATGGAGACCGAATTCTCGACGACCTCGCGCACTTGCGGAACGCGCAGGAAGTCGCCCGTCTGCAGGCGCAGCGCTCGGCCTTCCGCCGTCGTCAAATTCACATCAACGACCGTGCGCTGGCGGCTCTCGTCGATTCGATCGATGCGGCTCAACCTGGCGTCCGCCTGCGGCGATGGACCGCCAGCCAGGAACAGCAAATCCGCTGCGGTCGAGTTGTCCTTCAACTCATAGATGGCAGGGCGGCGCACTTCCCCATTCACCGAAGCCGTCAGCCCGACCGGCGGCACGAAGATCACGTCCCCGGCAATGAGCTGCGCATCGTTGCTCGTGTCGCCGTTCAGCAGCAGGTCGTAGAGGTCGACGTTGCGGACGACTTTACCCGCGCGTTTGAGCTGCACTTTTCGGAGCGAGCCAACCTTCGTAATGCCGCCGCCGGCGAAAAGAGCGCTCGTCACCGTCGAAAGTCCGCTCACGGCATAGGAGCCAGGTTGTGCCACCTCACCCAGCACGAACACGCGAACGCCACTCGTATCGCCCATCGCAACATCGGCGCGCACGCCGATCATCTGGTGCGAAACGCGCGACTCGATGCTTGCCTTGACGGCGCTGAATCGCTGGCCGCCAACGGAAACGGGGCCGAGCTGCGGAATATTCACTCGCCCGTCGCGGTCCACGACGAGCGTGAGACTGCGGTTCTGATTGCCGTAAAGCTGCACGTTGAGCTGATCGCCGGGTCCGACGACATACTCGGCAGGCACGGGAATGCTGGTCACCGAGCCGAAGGAGCCCTGCGCGCTCTGGAAGAGCTCGTAGCCAAACGGCTGGAGCGTCTCATCGCCCGTCGGCTTGATCATGAGCAAGGTCACGCGGACCAGAAACGCCTTGAGATCTCGATCCGATTGCAGCCGCTTGGAGGCATCGCGCGAAGTAAGACCGGCCAGCGGCATCGCCTCGAAACCCGGAAGCCGGAGCGCGCCGAGTTGGTCGAGGCGGTAGGGATTCTTTTCGACGATTCGCGCCCGCATCGCATCGATGCGCACCTTGTCATCCTGGCTCAACACCTCTGGCGTGATGACGTCGAGATCCAGGACCAGATAGTCCTGCGAGCGCAGCAGCGGCTCGCCGGTCGGTGAATACCGGTCGTTGTTCGCGGCCTGCGTTTGAATGGGGGTACTGGTCGTCGAATTCGTGAGGGGCGATTTCGGATTCGCCAGCGGTGCACCGGCCCCCCCGCCCGCTTGCGCGCCGCCAGTGATTTGACTGAGCAACGCGTCGCGCTCCTCCGGCGACAACGATTGCAGGAGTTGGAGTTGTTCAGGGGTCACCTGCACGTCCTGGGCGGTGGCCACGGAGCCTTCCGCAACGGACAGCAGCGCAAGCACCGCTCCGGCCAGATTTAAACGCCAACGGATGATCCATTCCGCCACGGTGCATGCCCTTTCAGAAGTCATAGCGCCACTCTACAAATGCCCTGAGGCCGGTGTCCACGCCAACCGGTTGCGGGTCGTCGGCGCTGTCGTGGCCGATCCCGAGCTTCACGGCGCCCCAGGGCGTTACCGTGGAATATCGCACCTCGATGTCCTCGAGCTTCGTGGCTAGCGCGGCTACCGTGTGCCGCGAATCGGCCACCGTCGCGTTCCGGTTGAGGTCTGCGCGGCGAACGAGAAGTTCCCAGGCATCGCCCTTCGAGTTGGTCCAGACCGCCCCAAGCGAATACATGCGCCCGTCTCCATCCATGGCGTGGCCAATGCTATGGCCGCGGAAGCGATAGCCGACCGTGTAAATGTTGCTCTCGTACGCACAGTCGAAATCGGGTTCCTGTCGCGAAAAGTTGCACGCGGTGTCCGCGTATTCGAAATGCGCCCGTAAAGTGCCGCCGCCGAGGCCGAACCAGGTTTCGGCTCCGAAGAGCCCGAGGAACTTGCTCGGCAGATACCCCGCTTCATCTTCGCCGGTCATCTGCCCGTAGAGCGCGATCGGGAGTTTCGAGGAAGCCCAGCGCACGTCATAGCCCGCGAGTTGATCGCCCGGCTGCTGATCGAGCGGCTGATCATTGTCATTGCCGATGAGCAGATCCCAGAAATCACTGAAGCTGCACGGGCGCCCTTCCCCGCACCAGAGCGCGGAGCGGGACAAGCCGATCTCGAGCTGCTTCATCGGCTTGAAAGTCACGCGCGCGGCAAAGAAACGCGTCCGGTCGAAATCCGCTCGATCGTTTTCGAGCTGGCCGAACGCGAGGCTCGCGCGCCACGGCCCGAACCAGCGCAGCACGGGCAGGTGCGACGCTTCGGAATAATTGCGTTCGATCGTGACCGCCGGAATCGGCCGCGCGCTGTTCGAAAGAATGAGGCTCCCTTCCCAGCCGGGGCCCCACCAGCGCTCGATGAAGCCCGCGGAGATCATGAAATTCCCGACGTTCACGCCGATGTAGGTGCCATCGGGTCGAAACGATTGGCCGTCGCTCGGGTTGACGACGCCGGCCGCCTGGAGATTCATCGCCCAGTGATCGCTCATCCAGCTCGCGCCGAGTTCGAGCTCGCCCTCCTCGCGCGGCGTCGCTTCGAACGTGCGCAGCTCGATCGGCTTCTCGGCGCCGCGCACGGTCGCGGAAAACTGCCCGCCTCTTTGCATGGCCCGGCGTGCCGCGCGCTGTACGCGTTGAAGCGCGGCGCTCGTCACGTCGTCGAGCACGCGATCGGCACCGACCGCCAGCGCATCGCGGGCGACGTCGGGCCAGGAGATCGGCCACGTCGTGATCGGGCTCTTGAGGATGCCTCGGTCCGCGAGAATCTGGATGTCGCTGCGCAGCCCGACGTTGCCCGGCGCGAGCCACGGCGCCGCATGGGCGAACGTAGCCACAAGAATGAGCGCCCAGACTCCATGACGGGATCGATTCAATGGAATTGCTTTTATACAGGGTGATCGGCCCTTCGAACGGCGCTCATTCTACGTGACGGAAAGCGAGCATCGCAACTTAAGATTCAATAGCTTACGACGACTTTCGCGGAAGGAAATTCAAATCGGATCGCTTTAGCGTCCGGCGTGTCAGGCACCTGACAGAACTCCGTTCGCGCCGTCCCTAGGCTCTCTCTTGTGTCGGCAAGCGACACAGGGAGCGGCAGATGAACAACGCAAATGATGCCAGCGGTTTCGAGCGGTTCCTCAGCTTGTTCACGCGGGTGCAGCCAGGCGAGGGCCGCTGCATCGCCGTCCTTTGCCTGCAGGCCTGCGCCCTCATGGCGGCCTACTACCTCATTCGCCCGGTTCGCGAAGCGCTGATCCTGACCCAGGGTGGAGCGGAACTGCGGAGCTATGCCGTCGGACTGCAGGCCGCGCTCCTGATCGCGATCATTCCGGCCTACAGCACGCTGATCCGTCGCGTGGACACGAGCAAGGTGTTTCAGTACGTCAACGCTTTCTTCGCCGTGAATCTCGTCATCCTGTCGCTGGCCGGCCTTGCGGGCTTTCGGCTCGGCTTCCTCTTCTTTATCTGGGCCAGCATTTTCGGCGTGATGACGGTGACCCAGTTCTGGGCCTTCGCCACGGACGTCCTCAGCGTCGACAGCGGTCAGCGCCTGTTCGGCATCATTGCGGTCGGCGTTTCCTGCGGCGCCTGGATGGGCGCGCGATTGTCCCAGGCAAGCATCGAGATCCTGGGCCCGTATGGACTGATGCTTGCCTCGGCGGCGACGCTGATGGGTTCAATCTGGGTGAGCCGCTGGGCGCGTGCGAGCGTGCCCGTCGCGTCGCGCAGCGTGCCACAAGCCGATGCGCGGGCGACAAAAGACGTTCGGGACAGCGCGACACGCTGGCTCGGCGGTTTCGCCGTCATCGGGCGCAGCCGCTACCTCCTCTGCATCGCGGCGCTGGTGGTCGTTCTCAACTGGATTACTTCGACCGGTGAGTACGTGATGTCGAGCTGGCTCCTCGACATCGCGCACCAGCAAGCTGCGGAATCGCCGGCGGTCTTCATCGGCAAGTTCATGGGCCGTTATTGCTCGGCCATCACGCTGGTCGGATTGCTGGTCCAGCTGCTCCTGGTCTCGCGCATCATCCTGGTGGCGGGTCTGCCGCGCGCATTGATGATCACGCCGCTCGCCTTCCTGGCCGGCTACCTGCTGATCGGAGTGTTCCCGGTGTTCGCGGTCGTGCAGGCCGTGCTCGTGGCGCAACGCAGCCTCGACTATTCGCTCCTCAACACGACCCGCGGCGCTTTGTTGCTGCCCGCGAGCCGCGAGGTGAAATACCAGGCCAAGACTGCCTTCGACACCTTCTTCTACCGGTTCGGAGACCTGCTATCGACGGTCTCGGTGTTTGCCGGCACGAGGCTCCTGCACCACCCACGCATGCAGTTCATCTGGCTGATATTGATCCTGAGCGCAACGCTGACGTTGCTGGCGTGGCTCATCGGGCGCGAGTACCAGCGCAACTTCCCCAGGCGGAGTGCGCCGTCACTGACGGCCCCGGTCGGCGGACCTGCGACCGGCGTAGTTGCCCTTCAGCAGTAGGTCGCGGCGCTTGAGCAAGGCGTCGATCTGGCGCTTCTTCAGGTACGGGCCGAGCGCCGCCTGCAGCTGGCCGCGGTTCAAGGTCGCCAGTCGTCTGGCGAGCGCCGGCGGTACGGTGAGATCACCGCGGTAGAGCAGGTGCGGTGAGTTCATGTCAGTGCGGAACGCGCGCGTGTGGTCGATGAGAACCAGCGTCCAGTCCTTGGTAAAAAGCGCGTTCTCCTGCGTGCGGTCGGTATTGTCGATCAGGACGTCGAAGACGTTCATCAGGTTGTACTGCGGACCGGCGGCGCAGTCGCCCGCCGGCTCGAGCTTGCGCTCCAGCATCCGGCGCACGTTGACCGCGCCGTCGATCCAGAACTGCAGGATCCCGCGATGCTTGCCGATGGTCCGGGCGACCGTGACCGGCACCATGTTGAGGTCGAGCAGGCGATCGAGCTTGTAGGCGGCAAGTTCGTATTCGAACCGATCCGACGTGGCGATCGCGGGGCTTCTGCCGAGCTCGTCGGTATCGACGGACAGGTCCTTGAACACGGCGCGCAATTCCACGCCACCCTTGCGCAGAGTGACGCGCCGCGGATGCGTGACGCCCGTGTCGAGATCCTCCATCTCGACCACCTCCGCTTGCCCGAGCCATTGCTCGAGCGCGTCATCGTCCAGCCCCGCCGGGCGCGCGCCGACCGCTCGCGGCGCCACCTCCGGCTGCATTCGCTCGCCGGGGCGATCGGCATAGGCGACCGACCATCGGCCATTTTCGAAGACGAGCGCCGCGGGCGAGCCCTGGTAGAACGTCCGCAACATGCCCGTGTCGAGCAGCAGGACGCGGCCATCGAATCGACTCTGCACCCGGCGCGTGGCTGTCGGCGTGTGCCCGACGATCACCCGCGACACACCGAGCGCGGCCAGCGCGGCATCGAGGTTCTCGGCCTCGGTGTACGGATAGCAAAGCGCCTGGCCGCGATACCAGGTCGGGCTTTTCGAGGTGAAGAGATCCGGCTGCTGCGCGTCCCGCACCTCCGGCGCAGCCTGCAGGTAGGCATCGAGCTCGGCGTGCAGGCTCCGATTCGTCTCATCGAGCCCGTCTGCCGCAACGAGCGCCGGCAGGCCACCATGCACGAAGGCCGTATCGTTGATGACGATCAGGAAAGGTTTGGCGAGGAGCCAGCTGCCGTACTTGCCCGTCGCTGAGAATGCCGCGGTCCTGGCGTAGTAGCCGGCCGGCTCCAGGGCATCGAAGTCCGCGCGAACGGCCTGCGGTTCCTGCTCGCGAAGTCGCAGCCACGCTTGCTCGCGCAGCGCTTCGTCCTCCTTGCCGGCGAACGCCGTATACTCCGCGGCGGACACATAGCGCAGGTCGCCGACGATGTTCATCACCTCGTGGTTGCCGAGCACGACATGTACGGCGCCGCCGGCCGCAGCCGCCTCGCCTTCGAGCCGCATCACGAGGTCCAGGACCTTGCGCGAATCCGGCCCCCGGTCGAGGAGATCCCCGAGGCTCACGAATTGAGTGTCGCCAGCCCGCCAGTGCAAGCCGGCGTCGATGATCGCGGCTTCGCGCAGTATCGAGACGAATTCGTCATAGCCGCCGTGCACATCGGCCACCGTGACGATGCGATGCACCCCCTCGAATCGAAAATCCGGGCCGGCGTGCGCCGCGCCCGCGACGAGCAGCGCGAGGAAAGCGACGACGAACGCCAGCCGACTGCGCACGGCCATGACACCGGTGAGTTGAAGCGCAACGAGTCTACGCGCCGGTTCCCCGCGTGACGACACTCGCCGCGAAAATGATGCTCGAGCGCAGTCCGCTCTTTCGCGGCCTGTCGCCGGAGATCCAGGGGCAGATCGCGGCACGTGCCATCCAGCGAAGCTATGCGGCGGGCGATGTGATCTTCATGCGGGGCGATGCCGGCGATGCGCTCTATGGGGTCGTGAGCGGCAAGGTTCGCATCAGCGCCGGCGCGACCGACGGCAAGGAGATCTTCCTCAACATCATGGAGCCGGGCGATACCTTCGGCGAGATTGCGCTGCTCGATGGCGGCGCTCGAACCGCGGCGGCCACGGCCATCGTTGTGAGCGAGCTCGTATTGATCCGTCGCGAACATTTCCTCGAGGTGCTGACCCACGAGCCAAGGTTCGCGCTCGAATTGCTGCGGCTCTGTGGCGAGCGGCTGCGCTGGACCAGCGGCCAGGCGGAAGACGCCGCCTTGCTCGACGCCGGGGCACGCCTCGCCAAGCGACTGCTCAACCTCGGGAAGCTCCATGGGCAGCGCACCGATGCAGGCGTCGCCCTGCGCATCTCCCAGGAGGAACTCGCGAGCTTCCTCGGCCTGTCCCGCCAGGTCGTCAATCAGCACCTGCAGGGCTGGCGGTCACAGGGTTGGGTTGATCTCGGGCGCGGGGTCGTCACGGTGTGCAATGAGGGTGCGCTCAAGGTGAAGGCGGGCATGCCCTGATCGTGCGCGCCCGCGGCCGCGAGCTATACTCGGCCGGGAATTGCAGGGTGCCATGGTCAGGGATAGCCGCAAGATCGCCGCCATCCTGGCGGCCGATATCGTCTCCTACAGCCGACTGATGAGTGCCGACGAAGAAGGCACGCTCAGCGCGCTCAAGAGCTGCCGCGCCCTGTTCGATGAAGTGGTCAGTGAGTTCGGCGGCAAGGAATTCGGCAGCGTCGGCGACAGCCTGATGGCGGAGTTTCCGAGCGCCGTGAATGCGGTGCTCTGCGCGCAGGCGCTTCAGCAGCGCATCGAATCGGGGAATTCCGGGCTCCCTTCCGAGCGCCGCATGCAGCTGCGCATCGGCGTGAACCTCGGCGACATCATCGAGGAACAAGGCGCCGCCTTCGGCGATACGGTCAACGTCGCCGCACGGCTGCAGGCGCTCGCGAAACCGGGCGGCGTGCTGATCTCCCGTCCCGTCTACGACCAGGTGCACCTGAAGGTCCCTGCGCACTTCATCGACGCGGGCACGCGCCAGGTGAAGAACATCGATGAACCGGTAAGGACCTACGAAGTGCTGCCGGCGCAGCCGGCCGGCTTCCTCGGAAGCACCTTCGGGTTTTTCAGGCGCGTCACCTCCCGACGCGTGCGTCGCGCGGCAGTGGCGGTCCTCGTCGTCGGCGCCGGGGTGGCGCTCGGCCTGCTGCTGCGCGAGTTCCTTTCGCCCCGGAATTCGCAACGTCTTGCTGCCGCATTGGGATCGCAGAGTGCAGCACCCGGGCAGTATTCGATCGCCGTGCTGCCGTTCGTCAACATGAGCGGCGATCCGCGCAACGATTACCTCGGCGACGGGTTGTCCGAGGAGATTTCCTACCGCCTGACGAGGATTCCGCAGCTGCACGTCGCGGCGCGAACGTCGGCATTCGCATTCAAGGGAAAGAGCGAGAACGTGAGCGAGATAGCCGCAACGCTCGGCGTGCGCTACGTCGTCGAGGGCAGCATCAAGCGGCAAGCCGACCGGATTCGCGTGACCGCCGCGCTCGTCGAGGGCGCAAGCGGCTCGAACCGCTGGTCCAATGCCTACGAGCGGCCGTCCGCCGATGTCCTCGCCATCCAGAGCGATATTTCCGCGCAGGTGATTACGGCGCTCGAACTCGTCCTCGGCGAATCGGGAGCGGCCGCGAACGCTCCGCCGGGCAGCATCAACACCGTCGCCTATGACTTCTATCTGCAGGGGCGCGCGTACCTCAGGCAGACGAAGAGCAAGAAGTCCCTCGAGACCGCCGAGCAGCTGTTTCAGCGCGCCCTCGCGGCGCAGCCCAATTTCGCGCGTGCGCAGGCCGGCTTGTGCGAGACGCGCGTGGAGCGCTACACGCTCGAAAAGATTCCGGCGTTCGTTGCCGCCGCCGAGGAGGCGTGTGCCAACGCCCGGGCGCTCGACAGCGCGGCACAGGAAGTCCACATGGCCGTCGGCCGGTTGCGCCTCGCGACGGGCGACGCGGCGGATGCGCAGGCTTCGTACGGCCAGGCGCTCGCGCTCGTGCCGCAGTCGCCCGACGCGCTCATCGGGCTTGCCGAAGCGCTGGCCGCCGGCGGAAAGTTCGATGACGCCGAGAGCAGCTATCGCCGGGCGATCGCCGCGCAATCGAGCTACGCCGCCGCGCACATCGCGTACGGCGGCTTTCTCTTTACGCACGGGAGGGCCGCCGAGGCCGCGACGGCCTACGAGCGAGCGACCCAGCTTGCACCGAATGACGCGCGTGCCCTGAGCAACCTGGGCGGCGCGTACTTCCTGATGGGCAATTTCGACAAGGCCGCGGATGCGTTCCAGCGTTCGCTGGCAATCCAGCCGCGCTCGGCGACCTACTCGAACGCGGGCACCGTGCTGTATTACCTCGGCCGGTACGGCGAGGCGGAGCAGATGTTCAGAAAGGCCATTGAATTCACACCCGGCAATCACGTGATATGGGGCAACCTGGCCGACGCACAGCTCTTTGAGTCCAGACCGGGCGACGCCAAGTCCTCGTATCGCCGGGCGCTCGAGCTCGCGGACGGGGAACTCGCCGTCAATCCGAAGGATGCGGTCAATCAGGCGGCAGCGGCGTATTATGCAACGCGGCTGGGGGAACAAGACCGCGCGCGGCGTTCCATCAAGATCGCGTTGACCGAAGGCGACCGCGACGTCTACGCGCACTACTACGTCGCCCTGGCGGAGCTCGGACTCGGCGATGCAGCGGCGGCCCTTGCCCACGTCAAGCGTGCGCGGGAGCTGGGTTACCCCGAGAAGCTGATGCGGGCCGCGCCGGAGCTCGGCGAACTGAGAAAGAAGCTGTAACGGGGTCAGGGAATAACAACAACCCGAAGACGGGTGGGAGACTGCCGTGTCGAAGCTGCGAATCCAGATCCACAACAGGAACGGACAAACGGTATCGAAGATCATCAACAGGGATCTCGACACGATCGTTTTCATCAACAAGGAAACGGCCCCGCTGCTGATCACGACCGACGCGCCGGGAAGCGTGTTTTGCGAACTCAACGCGACGACGAAGATCCCCGAGCCAGTGACGATCGGCGGCAACGCCCGGCGGGAGGTCGCGGTCTGTACCGCTTTCCCGGGGAAGGAGTTCAAGTACACCGCGCAGGTCGGCGCGGCGGCTCCCGAGGACCCGATGATCATCATCGAGCGAGGGAGTCATCCGGTGCTCGTCGTGTCGGGCTTGACCCTGGCCGCCGTCGCGGTCGTCACATTCGTTCTGGGATTCGTCACCGCAAGGTTGATTTCGAGGAACCGGAGCGCGGCACCAGGTTGACGCACCCCAGGCGGATGCGGAGCGACGTGCGGCGGCATCGGGTTCGATACCGGCCGCACGCCGCCACAGCTCACACATTGCGAGCGTCGATCGGTAGCACCTGAACGCTCAGGGCGATTTCTTCCGGCGGCTGAGCTCGCGTACCCCATGCGGTGTACGGGGACTGGAACAGAAGCACCGTGAGGGCTGTCACCGTCACTGCCGCCGCCACGCCGACCGACGCCCGGAATCCCGATGTATTGAAGTTGCGCATGTTCACACTCCTCTTCCTTGGACTGCATCGACTGGCAGGTATTTGCCAGCTGCGGACCATGGTGCTCACAGGCGCGCCGCAGTTCTGTCAGGTGAACGACACAAGGATGAAAATCGCACTTCCCCGATTTACATGGAAAACCGGACCTGCGCACTGACCACGTTGTCGTCGTAATCCTCGAGCGGCAGGTTCGAGTCGTAGCGCAGGTGCCGGTACGCGAGCCGGATGCTCCAGGCCTTGCGCGGCGAATAGTCGACGCCGAGCTGGGCGAACTGCACCTGGGCCTTGCGGAACGGCTGTAGCGAAGGTGCGAGCGTGCCCGCGCTGACGTAATCCTGGTCCTCCATCGAGGCGAGCAGCGTGAACTGGAGCTTCTCCCGCGGCGCCCAGGTCGGGCCGAAACTCCAGCCCTGGGCGACGAAGTACTGCGACTCCGAGTCCTCGTAGGCCCGCAGCTCGTGCCAGCCCTTCATCTCGAACCAGAGTTTCTCGCGCGGCCGCCAGGTGAACTTCGCGTTCCAGACGCCGCCGGCAAAATCGCCCGCGGCCGGATCCTGGTAGGTGCGCTCGAGGTAGCCGTAACGCGCTTCGAGCGAAGTCTGCGGCGTGAAGATGTAGCTCACGCGCACCGTCGGCACGTGCTCGAAGTAGCGGCTGCCAAAGCCGTCGACCAGCGGATCGGCGTTCGGAAACTCGCCGTCCGTGTAGCGATACTCCGCGGCGAACAGGTTGTCGGACGGCGTGCGGTACTCGAGGCCGCCGCGCGCGGTCCGCCCGTGAAACTCCTCGTCGGCGCGCTCATCGGCGCTGTGATTCGTGCGCGTGTCCGTGCCCGCGGCGAGCAGGCTCCAGCGCGAACCGAAGTGAAAGCGCACTTCCGCGCCGTAGGCGCCGACGTCGACGAGGTCCTTGGCGAAAAAGCGATAGTTCGAATAGTTCGCGAGCGCGCGGTCGTATTGCCCCGTGATCAGGCCCGACCAGCGCTTGCCCGTCTGCCACTTCCATTGCAGGCCCGCATTGCCGCCGACGTAGTTGAGGTCGCTGTTGTCCTGGAACCGCACGTCGTCGAGCCTCAGGTCGAGGCCGAAGACCTGCCGGCTGAGGTCCCACCGTCCGTGCACGCCAGCCGAGGCCCGGTTGAGAAGGTCATCGGTGCTCGGGACGCCGATCGCCGCCGGGTCGCTCGCGGCGAGACCCTCGGGCACGCGAAAGAGATTGTCGTCGTAGCTCAGCTCGTCGGCGAGATAGAACTCGACCGGGTCCGTCTCATCGGGGCCGGTACCGGGAGCCGCGAAGGCGCAGGGAGTGAGTACCGCGACGCCGAGCGCCAGCGGGATGAAGGCAATGCGTCCCCGTCTTGAATCAGGTTGCGATTCGCGCATAGGGCTTCTCCTCTCCGAAGATTTCAAAACCGCGGCCGAGTTCGTCGGCCCAGCGCGCGACGATGCGGCGTTCCTCCGCCCGTCCCGCGTCATCGAGCAGCACCACCGCACCCTCGAGCAGTCGCTCCCGTATCTGTGGAATCGCGCCATAGCGGCCGCCCGGCGTGTCGGCGGGCGGGCCGTCGCAGATCACGAGCGAGATATCCCAGGGCAGGGCTTCGAAGTCCGGGCCGTACCAGGAATAACCGCCGTAGTCGGTGAGCGGCGCGAACACCACGCGCACGCAACCGATGCGAAAGCGCACGAGCGCGGCCCGCACCCGTGCACGCCAGTCGGGGTCGTGCTCGAGCGAACAGAGGGTGCTGCCCTTTTGCTGCAGGATCGCGCCCACGAGCAGCGTCGTGAGGCCTGAGCCGCATTCGAGCACCGCGGTCTGCGGCAGCAGCGCATGACGCAGGCAGGCCGCGAGATATTCCTCGCGCGCCGAGAAGCTCTCATTGCCCCAGCCGTAGATGAGGTCCGACAGCAGCTCCGGCCGCTCCTGCCAGGAACCGCAGGGGTTGGTGAGGAACCGGCGCATGGCGCGATCGAATACCCAGGCCCGGTGCTTGCGGCGCAGGAACTTGCCGGTGCGATCCGGCAGTACGGCTTTGGCGACTTGCAGTGACGTTATCATCTAGCGCACTCCTTCATCGGGCAGGACGAGCGGCCGCAGGGGCGCCCGTCCCAGCCGACGGCCAAATACGAGGGCCCGTACATCGGTCACGATGGACGGGCTCGCGACGAGCGCCAGGGACGCATAGAGCGCCGCGCCGGCGACGCTTAGAACCCCAAGTTCGAGCATGCGAGGCGACGTCGGGTCGAACAGCAAAGCGAGCAGCCACACCGACACGCCCATCGCGAATGTCATGGCGACAGGCCGCAGCAACGCTGCGAACAGGCGCCGCGGACTGCAATCGAGCACGCGCAACGTCGTCGTGAACCAGAGCACCGCGGACAAGAGGCTCGCGATGAAATAGCACTGCGCGACCCTCACGACGCCGCCCTGCACGCCGACGAGAAAGGAAATCACCATGAGCGCGGCGCCGGCCGCGCCGATCTTGAGGAGCCTGTCGGGCCGGCCGAGCGCCACGAAGACCGAACCGCTCGGCGTGATGAGCGATTGCACGAAGCCGGTCGGTGCGAGCCAGACGATGAGCTCGCTCACTTGATGCCAGCGCGGGCCGAGGAATACCTCGACGAAGGGCGCGCGCAGCACGAAGAGCCCCGCCATCAGGGGCGCCGTAAAGAAGGCAATCGTCGAGAGCACCCGCAGATACAGATGCACGATCGGCGCCTTCGGCTCGCCGGCGCCGGCGGCCGCGCGGCTCATCACCGGCAGGAGCGCGCGAGTTGCGACGAAGGCCAGGTTGTAGAGCGGGAACAGCATGATCCGGTAGGCGATCGAGTACGGACCGAGGCTCGCGGCGCCGAGCACGCGTCCGATGATGACGCTGTCGACATTGCGCGCGACGTAGCTGATGACGTTCGAGCCCGAGACATGGCTGCCGAAGCGCCAGAGCTCACGAAATTCGCGTGCGCCCCAGCTGGCTCGCGGCTTCCAGTCGGAGAGCGCGAGGAGCTGCAGCGATGTGAGGCCCGCGATGGCGACCGACTGATAGGCAAGGCTGTAGGCGCCGGCGCCGCCCGCTGCCGCGAGCAACGCAACCCCAAGGCCCGCCGCGGCCGAGGTGATCTCGACGCGCGCCACGGTCGCGAACTGCCCGTGGCGCTCGAGGAGCGCCTGCTGCACCAGGGCGACGCCGTAGATGGGAAAGATCGTCGCGAGGATGCGCAGGAGGCCGACGAGGTCCTGCGCCTGCATGAGCTTCGCAACAAGCGGCGCCGTCAGCAGGAAGAGCAGTCCGAGCAGCACGCCGACCGCGGCCGTCATCCAGAACGCCGTCGCGATCGTGCGCGAATCGAGGCGCGGCTTTTGAATCACCGCCGCCGCCACGCCCATGTCGCGCAGCAGGTTGCCGAAGTTCGTGACGGCGAGCGCCATGGCGACGAGGCCGAAGTCGCCGGGCGCGAGCAGGCGCGAGAGCACCGTGACGCAGAGGATCTGCACGCCGATGCGGCTCATCTGTATGAGCGCGATCCAGCGCGCGTTGCCGCTTGCGGTCATCGGAGCCCCGCCTGCCGCGCGAGGATGCCGGCGAGCGTGCGCAAGGTGCGCGTGTGCACGCCGTAGCTCAGGTATTCGCGCAGGTCAGGTAAACCGAGCTTGAATCCATACAGACGGCCGAAGACCTGCAGGAAGAGCGCCTGGCGAAGCGATGCGGGCTCGCTCTCGAGCTTGCGGCCGAGCCGGCGGTAGGCGGTGAGGATGCGCTCCTTCGAGCCGACCGATATGCGGTCGGCGCGCGGCTCGAGGTCGACGAAATACAAGGGGCGATCGACGAGACGCGCGCTGCCGTAGCGCGCGACGAGGCGGATGAACGCATCGAGGTCCTGCCACGCGGGCATGTCGGAGTCGAACAGGCCCGCGCCGATGAGGTAATCGCGCCGGGTGAAAACCTGGTTGCCGATGCTGTTGAAGTGGAAGAGATCCGCGTACTCGACGCGCTCGGGCTTGTGCGTGTAGGCCGCGCGCGGGCCCTGCATCAGGATGTCCTGCGTATAGAGGCAGGAGAAGCGCTCGCCGTAGCGCTCGAGCCGCCGCCAGCGCCGCACGAAGGCATCGATCCGGTCGGGATGAAAGCTGTCGTCATCGTCGAGACCGGTGACGAACCCGCCACGGGCCGCCGTGATGGCGCGGTTGCGCGAGCGCGGCGCGCCGAGCGGCCGCGGGTTGTGGAGCAGCCGCAGCCTCGAATCGGCCGCGGCCCGCGCCGTCAGGTACGCGACCGTCGCGTCCTCGGAGCCGTCGTTGACGACGATGAGCTCGAGGTCGCGATAGCTCTGCGCGAGCACCGAATCCACCGCCCGCGGCAGGAGCGATGCGCGATTGCGAGTGGGCAGGTACACGCTGACGATCATGGGCCGCTCTCCCGCGTCTTGCGCCCAAGGCCGGTCAGCGACCGCAGGTCTTCGGTGAGTGCACGCACCGAAGTCGCGAAGGCGTGAGCCGAGGCGTACACGTTGTAGGTGGAAGCATTGCGACGAATCACCGGCCGGCTGATCTTCGGGTCACCGAGCGTGCCGACGATCTCGAAGGCCCGCTCGAAATCGCCGATCACGAAAAGGCAGGAGTCCGGCAGGAAGGAGCGCGTGCCGGCAAGATCCGAGGCCACGACCGGCACGCCCATCGCCATCGCTTCGAGCATGACGAGCGGCACGCCTTCATAGCGCGACGGGATGAGCAGCACGTCGTGGCGCTTGAGGACGCTCACGGTATTGGTCCACGCGCGGACCGATACCCACTCGCCCATCGACGGCACGGCCTGGATGCGCCGCCGCAGCTCGAATTCGAACGGCCCCTCGCCGACGAACGTCAGCGTGAGATGGTCGCTGAGCGACTCCCGCGTCGCGAGGTAGTCGATCAGGATGTCGAGACCCTTCTGATGCGCTTCGAGCCGGCCGAGCACGAGCACGCGCCGGCGGCGCCAGCCACCCTGCTCGCCGCGGAAGTCGCCGGGCACATGGGCCTGCGCCATCTCATCGATGCGGCGCGCGACGGTGTTCGGCAGATGGAAGATCGGCCGCCGCACGCCGGCCCAGGCGGCGAAGTCCTCGGCCTGCGCCCGCGTGATGGTGATCCAGGCGTCGGGAAGGTTGGCGTAGAAACGCCGCACCAGCGCGTCGCGCATGCGGGCGCGCCGGAAGCGCAGCACGCGGCTCGGTTCGACGAGCGGAACGTACACGACGACCCGGCGCCCGATGAGGCGCGCGGCAACCACGAACACCGGCTGCGCGAGGAGGCAGCCCTCCGCGACGATGCAAAGCGCGGGCTTGATGCGCAGGACGACCTTCGCAAAACACCAGGTATCGCGTATCGCGCCGACGAACCTCGCGAGCGATCCGGAGCCGAGCAGGCCGCGCCCGGGGGCCGCCAGCGATTCCTCGACCTGGTAGGTGACGCTTTGATTCGCGAGCCGCGACCCTTCCCGGCACAGGAGGAGCGGCATCACCCGCCCGTGCAACCGCAACTCCTCGAGCAATCGCAGCAGCATCACTTCGTGGCCGCCGAGGTCGGTCGCGCCGTCGACGAAAAGCCAGCGCGTGCGCGCGGTGAGCCCGCGCCGAACGGTGACTGAACCGCCGAATGTCATGCGCGCAGCTCCACGACGCAGTACCAGGCGAGCCGATTCAGCAACGGGATGCGGCAGAGCTGCCGGTCGAGCCACCAGACGATCCGGGTGAGCCCGCTCGCGGGCCCCGGACTTTGCGGGACAAACCCCAGGAGCGGCGCCAGCAATCCGAAGTAGGTCACGCGGATGGAGGTGAAGGGCCGCGCCATCGCGCGCAGGTCCGACATGAGGAGCGGGTGCTCGTCGACCGAGCGCAGCTCGGGCGTCCGCCGGCGATACCAGCGGAGCACCGGGTTGTGGCCGAGTGGTTCGGCGAAGATGGCGGTGCCACCCTCCTTGAGCAGGCGCCGGAATTCGTGCATCGAGCGCGCGATGTCGAGGTGGTGGACGATGCCGCTCCCGGCGATCACGTCGAAGTACGCCGCGGCAAAGGACGTCGCCTCCGCGTTGTCGAGCTGGAAGCGCACGTTGGGGAGCCGCCGTTCCGCCGCGATGCGGTCCGCTTCGGCGATGGCGACTTCCGAGATATCGATGCCGACGACGGCTTGCGCGCTCGCCGCCATGTCGAAAGCGAGCCCGTCGGTGCCACAACCGCACTCGAGCAGGCTCCGGCCGGCCGATTCTTCCTGCACGCGCCGCTTGTAGAGCAGGAAACCGTAGGCGATCGCGTCGTAGAAGCGCTGTGTGCGCCGCGTGCGCTCCGAATCGTCGGCGAATCGCCGGTTGTGGAAATCGCGCTCGCGCGCGAGGCGTTCGACCTCTTCCATCGGTCATCTCCCCGGCCGGGCGCGGCGCGTGCTCGCCATCGCCTGCTGCAGCCACAGGCCGCGGTCCTGCCAGTCGAACTGGGATTCCGCGGCAGAGTAGGCCCGCTCGTGCATGCGGTTCAACTCACGGAAATAGTCAATATGGCTCACGATCGCCTCGATCAAGGACTCGAAATCGTCGCGGGCGAGCGTCGCCTCGCGAATGGCGGCCGGAAAGCCGGCGGCGGCCTGCGAGAGGGTCGCGACCGGCACCCGTGCGAAGATGTAGTCGAGAAACTTGAGCTTGAAGCCGCCGCCGATGAGCTCGGGCACGACGGCCATGCGTGCCTGCGCGAAGTACGGCGTGAGGTCGTCGATGAAACCGCAGAAGCGGGTCGCCCGCGTGCTTTCCTGCAGGTCGTTGAGGAGATTCCCCGCGACGTCGCCGACCACGTCGAGCTCGATGTCGTGCTTCGCGAACACCGGGTCCGCGAGCGCGATGAAGCGGCGCAGGTTTTCCTGCTTCAGCACCCAGCGGAACGATCCGACGAGAATCACGCGCCGCGGCACCCGTGCATCGATCACGCGGGATGGCGTGCGGACCCCGGCGTGGCCCGGCGTGAGCGTGAGCGAGGCTTCCCTTGCCGTCGTGCGGCGGAATTCCCGCGCGTCCTCGTCCGTGATGGTGGTGAGGAGGTCGACGTTGCGCACGATGCGCCGCTCGAGCGCCCGCACCTTGATGTAGTTCTGCCAGTGCACGATGCGCATTGGCATCGATTCGGACGACTCCCGCGCCATCGAGCGCCAGAGCGTCTCTTCGTGATTGTGCGAGACGTGCACGAGCACGGGCGGCGCGGACGCATGGCGGTTCCGGTGCGCGAGGCAGCGCTCGAGTGCCCAGCCGGTGCCGTAGCCGTCGAACACGATCGCATCCCAGGGCTCGCGCAGCTGCCGATCGAGTTCCGTTGCGAACGCGCTGGTCGCATCCGTCGCGGCGGCAACCGGCAGCGTGCTGAAGAACGCCGGCGCGCGGCCGCGCTTTTCTCCCGGCACCGCCACCCATTCGATGCGCGACTGCGGGGGCACGGCGCTCACGCGGCCGAAGCCGAGAAAGCGGACCGACGCGCCGGTGGCGGCGACCGATTCCGCAAGCCGCGCGGAATAGACCTTGGCGCCCGCATCCATCGGATGCGGGATGTAACGCGCAATCCAGAGGCAGCGGAGCGTCGATTCGCTAGCGGGCATGGACTGCACTCCCGATCGGGTCGCGCTGCGTGAGCCAGCGGCGCATGCGCTTCGCCAGGCGGACCTCGAAGAGCGCCCACGAGGACCACGACACCGCGAGCGCGATGCCAAGCGACAGCACCGCAAAGAGCGCAAAGGCCATGGCATCGCCCGCCTCCGGCGCGACGAACACCGCCATGACGCGCTTCACGAAGGCCATGACGAGCGCGTGCCACAGGTAAAAGCTGTAGCTGATCGCGCCGAGGAACTGGAAGGTTCGCGTCTCGAGAAACGCTGTCTGCCGGTCCGCGGAGAGGCACACGCTCGCGAACAGGTGCACGGACGCGGCAAACGCGATGACGGCGAGCAGCCAGCGGCCGCTTACGAGCAACGCGGGCCAGGTGACATCGAGCTGCGCCTGATCGATACCCGTCGCGCGCCAGGCGACGAGGAAAACCACGAAGCTGAGCGCCGGAAAGCGCAACCAGCGCGAATGCCGCACGAACCAGTCCTGATGCCGGTAGACCAGCACGCCGGTGAGGAAGTAGACCGCGCGCGGATAGAACGCGATGAAACCCACGATGAACGCGGCCCAGAGGGCCGTGACCCACAAGCGATGAGGGATGTGGCGCCGGATGAGCGCGCCCGCCGCCGCGGTCAGATAGAAGACCCACTCGTAGGTGAGACTCCACGAGACCATGTGGATCAAGGGGATCGGCAGGAGCGGCGGGAGCAGCAATAGATTCGCGACGAAGATGCCGATGCCTTCGCTCAAGCTGACGTCCGCGAACACTTTCATGTGGAAGGCCAGGCAGATCGCGGTGACGGCGATGACTGTCGGCACCCAGGCGGAGAAGATGCGCACGAAGCGGTCGCGCAGGAAGCCGCCGACGGTCGCATGGCGCGCGAGGCTCGCGACGATCACGAAGCCGCTGATCATGAAGAACATGTCGACGCCGTACGCGAGCGACATCCACAGGCTCGCCGCCTCGTCCGCGAGCGCCGAGCCCGACGGCCAGGCGACGACGCCCGCGGAACCCAGGTGAAACCCGAACACGAGCAGCGCGCAGAGGCCGCGGTAGCCGTTCAACGCGACATTGAAGTTGCGGGGCTCCTTCATGTGCGGGCCCACATCGCGCTCGCCACCTGCCGGCGGAAACTTTCGATAAAGGCCGCACCCGATTTCGGCTGGTGGCCGTCCGAGAGCTTGCCGTTGAAGTACGCGTGCGCGTAGTCCCAGTAGTTGTGATAGAGAACCGGGTTGTCGTGCATCCAGTCGGCCATGTGCTCGATGAAATACGGATCATCGCCCCCACCGAGCTTGTCGCCGCGCTTGCCCGTGCCCCACTCCGGGAAAGACATTGCCTTGCCATGCGAGGCCGCGAAGTCGCGATGCCAGCGCAGGCCCTGCATCGCGTACGTGAGAGCGGACCAGCGCTGCTCCGGCGTTTTCACTTTCGGATCCCAGCTGATGTTGTAGACGTCGAGCCCGATGACATCGACGTAGGCATCGCCCGGATATGCATCCGCGGCGCGGAACCTGGTCCAGCCCGCGGCCGGGCACCAGTCGAACTGGAACGATGTGCCGGGCACCGAGCGCATGGCGGTGACGATGCGCCGCCAGTACTTGATCCACGACGTGGGATCCTTGCCCGCGGCCCACGGATACCAGTCGCCGTTGAATTCCCAGCCGATGCGGATGACGGCCGTGCCGTAGCCGTATTTCTGCAGGACCGCCGCGTAGTCGCGGAACAGCTTGTCGAACTTGCCGGACGCGCCATCGGCGAGCGTCGTATGCCCGTCGCCCGGCAGCATCGGCACCGAAAAGACGACGGCCTTGCGCCCCGCGTCCTTCCAGCACTTCGGCAGCCACACGGAGCGGGTCTCGAGCATCGACCAGGCCAGGAAGTCGATGACCTGGTTGGCCTTGCCGCCGTACCAGGATTCGAACTTCTTCAGTTGCGCGACTCCATCGCAGCCCGCTCCTTCGTAGACGCCGAGCCCCGCAGGGACCGGCACGCGTACGGCGGCCGTCACCGGAGCGGCGGCCATCGAAATGACAAAGACGATGAGAGTTGCGAACGCTTTCATGGCATCAAGCCCTCCTGACTGAGCTTGCAGGGGTCCAGGTCTGGAAACGGTCACCGCGCAGCGAGCGCCACACACCGATACCCGTCGCCGCGAGCGCGAGGAGCAGATCCACGATCTGCGCGAAGGGTGGGAGCGAGGTCCAATAGCCGAGTGCCGCGCCCGCGAGGAGCAGCGCGATTGCCAGCAGCGCGAGGAACGTATGCCCTGCCGAAATCAGTGCCCCGATCAGGGCGCAGATTGCGACGCCGAGAAAATAGATGCTGAGCCAGCGCAACAGCTTGTGCGAGACGTACTTGTAGCGCGTCAGTGCATCGAGCCGGCGCAGCCACGGCCATAGCAGCCGATGGACGTTGAAGGCCTGGCAGGCGATGCGGACTTTGCGGCCGAACTCCTCCTTCGCGTCGGTCGCGGAGGCTTCGTACGCGCGCACATCCTGGGCCTGCACGATGCGATAGCCCTCGATGAGGACGATCAGCGACACGTACATGTCGTCGATGATGTCGTCGGGCGCCACCCGATGGAGATGGCGCCGCACGGCGAAGATGGACCCGTCGGCCATCAGCGTCGAGCCGGTTTCGGTCTCCAGGCGCTTGACCGTCTGCTCGAAGCGCCAGTAACCCGCTCCCGTGGCCGCGGTCACGGAAGCGTCCGCGTTCGTATAGGTGAGATTGCCGCACACGCAGCCGACTTCCGGATCGCGGAAGTAGCGCGCGAGATCGCTCACGCAGTCGCGGTCGAGCATGACGTTGGCGTCGGTGAAGATGAGGACGTCGGCCGTCGCGAGCGACGCCAGCAGGTTCATGCCGAATGTCTTGCCCTGCCGGCGCGGCGACACGTGCAGCTCGATCTGGCCGCGATGGCGCTCGAGGATCGCCGCGGTGGCATCGGTCGAGGCATCGACGTAGACGAGGAGCTGCAGCTGCGGATGCCGCTGGCGCAGGGCGAGAAGATTGCGCAGCTTGGCCTCGATCACCGCCTCTTCGTTGTAGGCGCACATGCAGATCGCGAACGTCGGCTGCGGTTCCACTCTGCCTGCTGAAGCAGGCCGCCATTCGCGCACGGCTCGCAAGAGGATTAACGAGCATGGATAGGTCACGAAGGGATGCGCTGCGAGCAGCAGGCAGAGGGAAGCGATGACCAGCAGCGCGAGTGTCATGCGGGCGCTCCGGCCAGGCGCCGAACGCGGCGTCGGGCGGAACCGTCGTTCGGCCAGAGCGCAAGGCTCAGCGCAAACGAGGTAGCCGACGGCGCGTAGGCGCCATTCATGAAGAAGCACAGACCGATGGCGACGCGCACGATGAACGGCGCCCGCGTCGTGAACAGGCAATAGAAGATGAATGCGAAATACAGGAGCGCGCCGAGCACGCCGAACTCGAAGATGATCTTGGCGTAGGACATCTCGGAGGCCGAGTAACGTGAGGCAGCCTCGAAAAAGGAGCCGGCGCCGTGCCCGAAGAGCGCGTGGCCCGTCGAGGTCCAGACCTTGTCCTCGAAGAGATCGCGCCAGCCGACGAAGCGCGCGAATCCGCTCGACCCGGGCGAAGCGAACTCGCCGATGCGGCGCCAGAGCGAGTCGAGATGAAGCGGCGTCGAGAAGAGCGCCACGGCGACGACGAAGACGAGCGCCGGTGCGAGCAGCCCCCAGCGCCGCTCGATCATCACGTAGAGCGGCAGAGTCGCCGCGAGAATGATGAGTCCCGTGCCGGAGTAGGAAACGAGCAGCGCCGAAGCGTACAAGGCGAGGCGCAGCAGGCGCGCCCGGCCTGCGAGTTCGGCCACGAGCCCGATCGCGCAGACCTGGCTGAATTCCGAGGGCTCGAGCATCACGAAGCCGTTCGAGCGGAAGATCGGCGAGCCCCAGTAGAGCGGCGCGATGTTGTGGAATCCGAGCGTGCGGAATTGCTCCGGCACGTAGGTCTCGATCGGGAATACGAGGGCGCGCTCCGCGACGAATTGCAGCACGAACTGCGCGATGCCGAGCACCGCGAGGATCGCGGTCAGGTCCGCGAAGAAGCGCAGTGCCCAGGCCTGGTCGGCTTCGGCGCTGTCCACCATGAACACGTAGGTCACGGCAAGCGCGGTCATCAGCGCAAGCGACGCGGGCGAGAAGGCATCGGCCCTCAGGACCTGCACCAGCCCAAGGCCCGACAGCATGACGAGGCAGAGCAGCAGACGCCGGGGCACGATGTGCAGGCGGCCGCTCGCAAGCCCGAGGAACACCGCGCAAGCCGTGAGCGGCACGACGATGCCGAGCCCGTGCACACCCAGCGGCGGCACGGCGAGCTTGGCGAAGACCGTTCCGGCGACGACCGGCGTCGCGACAAGCACCCGCGCGACGACGTCGCTCCGCGGAGCGGCGATCGGAAGGTCGCGTGGCGTCAGGACCGCCTGCATCAGTCGCTCACCACGGCGCCGATCATCACGGCTCCCGCCGGCGCGAGGCGCAAGGTTGCCGCGCGGACGTCGGCGACGCGAGACTGATGGCGCCGTGTCACGAGGAGATAGGCGCCGGTGCGGGCGCAGATCATCTGCGCATCGGCGAAGTCGAGCGCCGCCGGCGTGTCGAGGATGACGACCGAGAAAGTCCGCTGCGCTTCCTCGAGCAGGTTCATGAGCGGCTTGCCGCTCAGGAGTTCATGCGGATTCGGCGGCACCGGGCCGGCGCACAGGAGCGCCAGGCGATCGATCGGCGGAATCTCGAGCGCCGCTTCTTCGAGCGAGCAGCGGCCGACCAGCACGTCGGCGAGGCCCGAGTCCGCCAGCACGCCGAACAGCCAGTGCTGCACCGGGCGCCTGAGATTCGCATCGATGAGGAGCGTGCGCTCCCCGAGCTGCGCGAAGCTCACCGCGAGATTCGCGGCCACGGTGCTCGTACCACAGCCGCCGCGCGCACTGCCGATGGCGAGGGCCTTTTCGCCGCGGTCGAACCAGCGCAGCGTCAGCTGGCTGCGCAATACCCGGAAGACTTCCGCGCAGGGGTCGAACGGCTGGTAGGCGCTCACCACCATCGGGCTCAGGTTCGAGTCGCCGCGCTTGAGATACGGATAGTTGAACTGGCGCGCAAGCGCGCGCTGCACGTCATCGACGCTGACGAGGCCCAGCTCGACCGCCGCCTCGCCGAACCGGAGGCCCTTGCGCTCCTGGAACGCAGCGATGCGCGGCAGGTCGCCCTCGGAAACCCGGCCGCTCGCGACCAGCAGCTCGCCGATGCGTACGCGCCGGCGCTCGGGCCTTGCCGGCGGCGCGGTCCTGGGATTGGCGGCAAGTGGGTTGGCAGCCATGATCGCTCCTTCAGCCTTCAGGCGGATTTCAGATCGCCGAGATTGCCGAGACGCGGCACGCGGCGAAGTTTCTTCGGCCGGAAGGTCGCGCGCAGGCGCGGCACCTGCGCAAGGACCTCGAGGCTCGCGAGTTCCATGAGTTCATCGCCGCTGCGGACCCGGCGGTCGACGCGCTCGAGCATCAATGCGAGCGCGACACCGAGCATCGCGCCGAAGACGACGGCGAGCGCGGCGCTCAACATGAGGCTGGGCGTGGCGGCTGACAGCGGTACGCCGGCGCGGTCGAGCACCGCGACGTTCGTCTGGTTGAGCTGGCTTTCGAGCCGCAGGCGCGCCGCCCGCTGCACCGCGGAGTCATACGCGCCCTGCGCATTTTCCACTTCCCGCTCGCGGGTGGCCGCTTCGTTGCGTTGCTGGCGGAGTTCGAGGATGCGCGCCTTCTGCCGGTCGAACGCGCCTTGCAGGTCACCGACCTGCCGCCGCGCGATCTCGGCCGACTGGCCGAACGAGCTGTGGGTGTTCTGCATTTCCGCGGCGAGCCGCTCGCGCAGGCTCCTCACTTCGGCTGCCGCTGACATGTACGGCGGATAGTTGCGGTCATAGCGCTCGCCGAGTTCCGCAAGGCGCGCCTCCGCGCGCGAGAGCTCCGCTTTCAGGTTCTGCACGAGGCTGTTGGAGAGCACGTCCGGCATCTCCTGGATGCGGCCGTTCTCGAGCGCGTGGTCCGCCTGGCTCAAGCGGGCGTCCGCGCCCTGGGAATTGCGCTGCGCCTCGACGAGCTGCCGCGCGACTTCATCGAGCCGCGCCATCTCGACGTCGAACTTGTCGTCGGTCGCGACGATGCCGTGCGACTTCTGGTATTCGGAGAGCTTTTCGCGGCTCGCCTCGACACTCGTTCTCAGGCCCTGCACCTGGGCGTCGAACCAATGGCTCTGCTGCTTCGCCGGATCGAGCTTGAGTTCGATGTTGGTCGCGAGATAAGCGTCGGCGAACGCGTTCGCCGCGCGGGCGGCGAACACCGGGTCGACGTCCTCGAAGCGGATCTGGATGACGTTGCCCTCCTGCGAGGGCTTGACGGTGAGCGCCCGCAGGAGCTCGCGCGCGCGCTTCTCCCTTTCATGGCTCACGGGCTCGATCTCATCGACGACCTTGAGCGAAACGGCGCGGCTCGAGATCACGTCGACCTGCGTCGCGAGCACGCCCGCCGTCGATTGCGTCGGCGTATTGGTGCCCGTGACCGGATCGACGCCGCGCGAGTCGACCACGACCGCGGCGGTGGCGACGTACTTCCTCGGCAGGACGAGGTTCGCGGCCACGGCGCTGACGAGCGCGGCGAAGGTCACGAACAGCACGAGACCGCGCCGCGCCCAGAGAATCCTTATGAGTTGCATGAAGCTCATGGCGACCTCCTAGAAGAGGCTCTCCTTGATGTAGAGGACGTCGTCGGCCTGCAGCACGTCCGAGGGCTTGATGGATTTGCGCTTCTCGCTGCCGTCTTGCGCACGGCGCTTCACGACCACGCGACGCTCCGATCCCCGCGGCGTGAGGCCGCCGCCGACCGTGATTGCGCGCGAGACGGTCATGTCGTGCTCGAGCCGATAGACGCCGGGCTTCTGCACCTGGCCGTAGATGTAGAACTGCTGGGCGCGCGGCACGAACAGGCGATCGCCGCCGGCGAGTCGCGGGTTCTGCTGCGGATCGCCCTGCAGGAGCGCGTCGAGATTGAGTTCGACGCGCTTGCCGTCGGCGCGCACGAGCGTCGCCCGATCGCCCGCGGACTCGGGTACGAGGCCGCCCGCCTCCGCCAGCATGTCGAGCACCGTGCTCGTCGAGGAACGCAGCGCGTATTGGCCGGGCTTCGCGACGAGGCCGAGCACCGCCACCTGCTGGCTCCGATACTCGGTCACGAGCACGGAGATCTGCGGCTGGCGCAGGAATCCGCCCTGCACGTAGCGCTCGGCGAGCGCGGCTTCGACCTGATCGGTGGAGAGCTTCGCGACGGGCACCGAGCCGATGAGCGGACAGGTGATGGCCCCCGACTCGCTCACCCGCACATCGCCCGTGAGGTCCGGCGATCCGTAGACGCTGATATGCAGGAGATCGCCCGCCCCCAGGCGATAGTCATCGGCGGCGTGCGCAGGCGTGCCCGCCTGCAGCACCGCGATCGCGGTTGCGATCGACCAGGTCCTGAGCGTCCGCAGGATTCGTTCAGTACGCACGACTGTCGCTCCAGATGACGGTGACGGTCTTGAAGAGGATCACGAGGTCGAGTCCGAGCGACCAGTGGCGCAGGTACTCGAGGTCGTAGGCGATGCGCGAACTCATCGACTCGAGATCGTCGCCCCCGCGAAAGCCGTTCACCTGGGCCCAGCCCGTGATGCCGGGCTTGACCTTGTGGCGGACCATGTAGCCAGGGATGAGCTGGCGGTAATTCTCGTTGACGGCGACGGCATGCGGCCGCGGACCGACGATGCTCATCTCGCCCGTGAGCACGTTGAAAAGCTGCGGCAGCTCATCGAGCGAGGTCTTGCGGATGAAAGCGCCGAAGCGCGTGAGGCGGGGATCGCCGCGCGCGACCTGCGTGTAGCTCGTCGCCCCGTCCTCGACGACGCGCAGCGAGCGGAACTTGTGGACGACGATCCCGCGCCCATCGAGCCCGCAACGCCGCTGCCGGTAGATGACCGGGCCCGGCGAACTCAATTTCACGCCGATCGCAACGGCGATGAGCAGCGGCGCCCCGATCACGAGGGCGAGCGCCGCAACGACGAGGTCGCTCGCGCGCTTGGCGAGCGCGCGGATGCCGTAGAAGGGCGAGTCGCAGACCGCGATCACCGGAATGCCCTCGACCAGGTCGAAATGCGGCTGCACCATCTCGAAGGAGGCGAGGTCCGGGACGAAATAGATCGACGCCGTCGAATCGCGCAGCGATTCGACGAGCTTCACGATGCGCGGGCGCGGCGCCATCGGCAGCGTGATGTAGACGAGCTCGATGCCCTCGGCGAGCACGAAGGGTTTCACGTCGTCGAGCGTACCGAGCAGCCGCCCGGCGCAGGCCTGCGCAATCCGGCCGCGCGCGCGGTCATCGAAGTAGCCGCTCACCTGGATCCGCATCACCGGACGCGATGCGAGCATCGCGTCGAGCCGCGAGCCGACGGCGGTCGCGCCGACGATGACGGCCTTGCGCACCGGGCCGGCCGCGGCCCGCGAACTATAGAGAACGCGTTGTCCGACGTACTCGGCGCCCCACAGGGCGAACGGCGTCGTCAGCGCCCAGGTCCAGAGCATCGGATGATTGAGCGCGAGGCCGAGGCCCGAGAGCTTCATGAGGAGGTAGATGAAGACGAGCAGCACGCCCCAGCGTGCCGTGATGTCGAAGAACGAGCGCAGCGCGGCCGCGCGCGCCGACAGGAAGCGCGCCGGCATCACGTCGAGCACGTCCGCGACGCCGAGAAAGGACAGCACCGCGATCAGGAAATAGGGACCACGGAGCGACGCCTGCCAGGCCATCAGGCACAGCATCAGCGTGATGACCGGAGTCGTCGGGTAGAGGAGCGACTTCAGCGCGAATATGCCGATGGGTTCGCTCGCGCTCACGTCCGCGGAACGATCGCGCAGCGGCAAATGGCCGATGTCCGGCGCCGACCTGGGGACGGAGCCTGGAGGCGCGCTCATCGGCGGTTATCGCGAAAAGGGACGGACGCGAAGGACGCGATGCTTGCGGCGCAGCTGGTACGCGACGAGCATCGCCGCCACCAGGCCCTTCAGCCAGATGTCGGTCGCTGGATTCCCCGCTTTCGCCGCCGTCATGCGCGCGCTCGTGGCTTCCGCCGGACCCATCGCAATCCGTCGCGCGAGCGAGTCGGGCTGGGCAAACGCGGCCGGACGCAGCGCGCGCGTGGCGCTTACGACATTCGACGTATTTCTCTGGTCAGGTGCCGGCGCAGGCGTCGCGTTCGCCAGGCCGGCCGACGAAAACAGGAAAAACGCGGACAGGAGTCCGAGAGGCAGTCGGGTGCCGGACATGATCGATTCCTCTTTTTCATCCGCACCCCAAGCTCGCGTGACGAGTATGCCTCGACACCGCCTGCGCGTGTCAACGCCGCGGGCGTCTCCAATCGCAGAAAAAACGAAGAATTTTTTTCATGTGCGCGCGAATTGCGCGCACGTGTCCGGCGTATTCCTACATGCGCGTCGGAAGAGACGCCTGACGCGCCGCGAGAGCGAACTTAATTTCCGAAGCGGCGCGACCAGGAGAGGAAACCGCGGATTGCGATCTCATCGCGATCGGTCAGGCGATCGGTCATCTGGTCGACGATCAACGAGACATCCACGGTGCCGAAATGAAAGTCCCTGCGCACGCGCCCTTCGAGCTCCCAGAGCTTCATCGGTGTCGGGCTGATCGCGTGCGTCGGGTCCGGCGCGCCGCCGCGATTGACATCGGCGAAGCGCAGCGCTGTCGATGCCGTCGTGCCGTCGCCCAGGACGTGATCGATTCCGAGCGCCCACATCGCGGTGTCGTTATCGAGCGAGCTGCCGATGATGCGGCCACGGTAGCGGTACGGGAAGACGCCGTTCCGATACGCGCAATTGAATTCCTTCGCGACCGACTTCGATGTGCACTTGGTGTCGGTGTATTCGAGCCGCGCACGCAAGTAACCGGCGCCGTCGCCGCTGAAGGTTGTCTCGAGCCCGATATTGCGCAGCGCCTTCACCGGCACGCCCTTCTTGCCGTCCTCGCCGATGACGCTCGCGTAGATGGCGTAGGGGAGTTTCCCGATCGGGTGTGCCCAGCGCACGTCGATGCCGCCCATCTGGTTGCCGGGCTGATCTTCCTGCGAGACGTTGATGCCGACGTTATCGTGCCCGAGCAGCATGTCCCAGAAGGTCGAGGCGCCGCATTTTCGCCCCTCGCCGCAGAGTTGCGCCGTGCGGTAGAAACCGAAGTCGAGATTCTCGAGCGGCTTCCACTCGAGGTGCATGCCGAAGAAGACGGGGTGATCGAAGTCGTCGCGATGATTCTCCATCTGGCCGATGAACATTCCGGCGCGCCACGGGCCGATCCAGTGCAGCCAGCTCGTCTCGGGCGCGGTCGACACCGTGCGCTCGAAGCCGATCGTCGGAACCGGGCGCGCATTCGTCGAGAGGATGAGGCTCCCGTCCGCTCCCGATCCCCAGTAGCGATCGATCCAGCCGGCGCGGATCTGCCAGCGCTTGAAGTCGTATGCGAGGTAGCTGCCATCCGGCCGTACGGCCTGGTTGTCGTCCGGATCGACGACGCCTTCGACGCTGACGACTCCTGAAAATCCGCCGGCCTGCCAGGCGAGCGAGCCTTGTGCTTCGCCCTCTTCGCGCGGCGTCTGATCGAAGGTCTGCACGAGCGGCGGCCGGCCAGCCGTCAGCCGGACATCGATGTCGCCATGATGCTTGGCGCGTTCGACGGCTTCCGTGACGCGCGCGAGCGCGCCTGCCACCGAACCGGCGCTGTCATGCGGCTTGCGTTCCGCGAGCGCCCGTTCGACGTCGGCGACCGGCAGCGGCCAGGCCGACATTGGAATATTGAGCTCGCCGGCATCGGCAAGGAGCTTCAGGTCACTGCGCAGGCGAGCATCGCCCGGGGCGAACCAGTCGGTCGCGTGGGCGATCGTACTAAAGAAAAGAGCAGCAACGAAAGCCGGGCCAATCACCGTCGAAGGCAGCCGAAACACTTTTTGCTCGACTTGACTACGACCGGCGGCCGTTCGGACGCGCCGACGCACGAGCGGCCTTTGTCACTCGCAATAGTCCGGTCAGCGCCTTATTGACAGCCGCCGAGGTCGGGAATGCGGCCGCGACCTTGGGACTGAGCACGACGACATGGGAACCCGATGCCAGGCGCGCGGCGAATTTTCCGCGGACGAATCCGCCCGCAAAATCCGATCGCTTGTATTCGCGACGCATGGTGTCCTTCCTTGGCGCCTTGGCCTTCTTCATGGAGAACGCGCTCCGCACGGTTGGCGACTCGTGCGCCGATGAGGCGGATGATATCTCCTTCCTCCGTATGCGCCACTACCAGCAAGCGTCTTTGAATCGAGACACCAAGAATCGAGACACCAAAAGTCAGCCACCTGGATTCTTCGCCGGAGTGATCGGGATCCATGGCGGTCATCGCCAGAGGGTCAGCGAGCGCAGTGCTGGCCTCCTCAAACGTGACTGCGTGCTTCCTGCGGTTCGCGGAGGCCTTGGCGGCATGCCAGACAATCTGCATGGCCGCGAACGCCCGAATCTGGCCGAAATACGCACCAAAGTGAGTTCGGTCCCCTTCTTACAAGCCGGTACACCTGATAACGTTGGCGCCCGTCATGCCGAAGTCCCGCCAGCTCATCCATCTTATCGCCGCCGCGCGCCCGAACTTCATGAAGGTGGCGCCGCTCTACCACGCCTTCTCGCGGGAAGCCTGGTGCGCCGTCAAGATCGTGCACACCGGGCAGCACTACGACTTCAACATGTCGGATGCGTTCTTCCGCGACCTGAAACTGCCGGAACCCGCCTTTCACCTCGAGGTCGGGAGCGGCAGCCATGCGGAGCAGACCGGCGGCGTGATGATCGCATACGAGAAAGTCTGCCAACAGGACCGGCCGGACTGGATCGTCGTCGTGGGCGATGTAAATTCTACTGCCGCCTGCGCCATGGTCGGCGCGAAGCTCTGGGTTCCGGTCGTGCACCTCGAAGCGGGCCTGAGAAGCCGCGACCGTCGCATGCCGGAGGAAATCAATCGCATGGTGACGGACGCCATCTGCGACGTGTACTGGACGCCCTCGACCGACGGCAACGAAAACCTGCTCGCGGAAGGCGTGCCGGCGGCGAAGATCGATTTCGTCGGCAACATCATGCTCGATTCGTACGAAATGATGCGCGAGCAGATCACGAAGAACGACACGCGCGGGAAGTTCGGCCTGCAGCCGCAGGGGTTCGGCGTCGTGACGCTGCACCGGCCGTCGAACGTCGACGACCGCGCGACGCTCGAGCTCCTGGTGACGCAGCTCGTCGCCGCGTCGAAGCGCCTGCCGCTCGTGTTCGCCGTGCATCCGCGCACGAAGAAGCGGCTCGAGGAATTCGGCTTGTACGCGGCCGTGGCAGGGGCGCCGGGGATGAAGCTCACCGAGCCGCTCGGCTACATCGAATTCATGAACCTCGTGTCGCAGTCGCGCGTCGCGATCACGGATTCGGGCGGCGTGCAGGAGGAATCGACCTACCTCGGCATCCCGTGCATGACCTTGCGCGAGAACACCGAGCGGCCGATCACCGTCAGCGAAGGCAGCAACCGCCTGGTGAAATCCGCCGAGCTCGCGGCGCGTGTCGATGACGTGCTCGCCGGCCGCTGGCCGAAGGGCCATGTCCCGAAGCTCTGGGACGGCAAGACCGCGGCCCGCTGCGTCGACTCCCTGAAGCGCCGCTCCCCTTGAAAAAGGGGACAGATTTATTTTCCCGAGAAAAGGGGACAGATTTATTTTCTCGAGTATTTGGCGATTTCGCACAGAAACGCGAGAAAATAAATCTGTCCCCTTTTTTAAATCTGTCCCCTTTTTTGCTGTTGCTGGCTTTTCAGGCCGCGGCCGCGGACCCAGCCGCCGATACTGTCTTCGTCAACGGCAAAGTCTGGACGGAAGACGAGGCGCGGCCGCAGGTGCAGGCGATCGCCGTGCTCGGCGAGAAGATTCTCGCGGTCGGGACGAGCGCGGAGATGCGGGCGCTCGCCGGCCCCCGCACGACCGTCATCGATCTCAACGGACGGCTGCTGATCCCGGGATTCCAGGATTCGCATCTGCATTTTCCGGGGCCTTCGGTCAACGACGTCCAGGTGGACGACGCCAGGAACGTCGAAGAGCTGCAGAAGATCCTGCGCGATTTTGTGAAGGCGCACCCGGGCGACGGCATGCAGCAAGGCGGCGGGTGGACCTACGGGCAATTCCCCGGCGGCAAGCCGCACCGCAAGTACCTCGACGCCGTGCTCGCGGACCGGCCGATGGTGCTCGACGACCGCGACGGCCATGTGATTCTCGTGAACTCCAAGGCGCTCGCGATGACGGGCGTCACGCGCGATACGCCGGATCCGGGCGACGGTCGCATCGTGCGCGACGAGCACGGCGAGCCGACCGGTGAATTCGACGACGGCGCCAAGTCGCTCGTCTACCCGATCGTACCGGACGCCAGCTTCGACGATCGCTACGAGGCCTTCATCACGCACATGGACGAGGCTGTTGCGGATGGACTGACCTCCGCGCAGAACGCCTCCTGGTCGCCGATGACCCATCGCGTGGTGCTGCGCGCGCTCGCCGAGGGAAGAGTGAAGCTGCGGCTGCGCTTCGCGACGCCGATCGAAGCCGGCGTCGACTATGCCGCGGACAAGATCCATCTGTCGCGGCCGATCACGAGCGCCGACCTCGCCTACTACCGCGAGCTGCGCGAGACGTTTCCGGGCCCGCTGGTGAAATTCGGCGCGATCAAGGGCTACGTCGACGGCACGGTCGACGCGAAGACCGCCGCGATGTTCGAGCCCTACGTCGGCACGAAGGAGACCGGCATTCCGTTCTGGGATCCGAAGGAATTGAACGAGACCGTTGCGCTCTACGACCGCGAAGGTTTCCAGGTGATGCTGCATGCGATCGGCGACAAGGGCATCAGCATGGCGCTCGACGCCTATGCCTACGCCGCGAAGACAAACGGCACGACGGGCCGGCGCCATCGCGTGGAGCACATCGAAGTTCCACGGTTATCGGACCTGCCGCGGTTCAAGGAGCTCGGCGTGATCGCATCGACCCAGGCGATCTTCTGCGAGCCGGGTCCGACGACATTTGTTTCCTACGAGCCGCCGCTCGGGCCGCAGCGCGCCTCGCACGCGATGCCGTTCAAGGCGATCGACGACGCGGGCGCGGTCCAGGCATTCGGGAGCGACTGGAGCGTGTTCGACTTCGCGCCGATCCGCGGCATCTACGACGCGGTGACGCGCATGACGCCGGAAGGCACGCCGAAAGGCGGCTGGTATCCGCAGCAACGGATTTCAGTCGAGGCCGCGCTCCGCCACTTCACGCGCGACGGCGCCTACGCGAGCTTCGACGAGAATATCCGCGGCACGCTGACGCCGGGCAAGCTCGCAGATCTCGTCGTGCTGTCCGACGATATCCTCACCATGCCGCCGCAGGACATCATGAAGGCGCGCGTGCTGCTCACGATGATGGGTGGCAAGATCACCTACGAAGAATAAGAGGGGACAGATTTATTTTCTGGGAAAAAGGGGACAGATTTATTTTCGCGAGTATTTGGCGATTTCGCACAGAAACGCGAGAAAATAAATCTGTCCCCTTTTTCAGCGCCAGCGGTCGAGCTTCGCGAGCAGGTCGCGGATCTCGGGCGGCTGATCCTTGCGCTTCTCGCGCGCGGTCACGGCGGGCGCCATCGCGGTCGCCATCTTCTTGCCGAGCTCGACGCCCCACTGATCGAAGGGGTTGATGTTCCAGAGCACGCTCTGCACATAGACCTTGTGCTCGTAGAGCGCGACCAGCTTGCCGAGCGTGCGCGGATCGAGCCGCTCGAAAAATATCAGCGTGCTCGGCCGGTTGCCCGGATGCACCTTCTGCGGCGGAACGCTCTTGCCGGAGTGCCCGACCGCGAACGCCTGGGCCTGCGCGAGGCAGTTCGCCGTCGCGAGATCCTGCTGCTCCTGCCGTCCGCCGGAGCTTCGCACCGGCGCGAGAAAGTCCATCGGCACTTCGATCGTGCCCTGGTGCAGCAGCTGAAAGAACGAGTGCTGCGCGTTCGAGCCCGGCTCGCCCCAGATCACCGTCCCGGTTGCGTGCCTGGAGGGCTTGCCCTCGCGCGTGGTGCGCTTGCCATTCGACTCCATCTCGAGTTGCTGCAGGTACGCGGCGAAGCGGTGCAGGCGCTGGTCGTAGGGCAGCACCGCGTGGCTCGCAAGCCCGAGCCCATCGATGTTCCACACGCCGAGGAGCGCGAGCAGCGCCGGGAGATTGCGCTCGAAGGGCGCACGCCGGAAATGCTCGTCCATGTCGTGGCCGCCCGCGAGAAACTCGCGGAACTGCTCGCTGCCGATCACGAGCTCGATGCTGAGACCGATCGCGGACCAGATCGAGTAGCGCCCGCCGACCCAGTCCCACATCGCAAAGCGCGCATCCGGCGCGATGCCGAAGGCGTCCATGGCCCTGGCATTGACGGAGACCGCCGCGAAGTGGCGCGGCACCGCGGCCTCGCCGAGCTGCTCCACGATCCACGCGCGCGCTGCCCGCGCATTCGTGAGCGTCTCGAGCGTCGTGAAGGTCTTCGAGCAGATGACGATCAGCGTGCGCGCCGGGTCGAGCGTCAGCACGAGGTCGGCGAGCTGGCAGCCGTCGATGTTCGAAACGAAGTGGGCGCGGCAGTGGCGTGCGTAGCCCTTGAGCGCCTCGGTCGCCATGACGGGCCCGAGATCGGACCCGCCGATGCCGATGTTCACGATGTCGGTGAAGCCGCGGCCGCTCGCGCCGGTGCGCAGGCCCGAATGCACGCTCGTCACGAACGCCTCGATCCTGGCCCTTTCGTCACGCACGAGCCGCGCGACGTTGACGCCGTCGACCATGCGCTTCGAGTCGGTCGGCGCACGTAACGCCACGTGCAGCGCCGGACGATCCTCGGTGTCGTTGACGTGCTTGCCTGCGAAGAGGTCATCGATGGCACGGCCGAGGCCCGACGCTTCGGCGAGATGGCAGAGCATCTCGAGCGTCTGGGAGGTCACGCGCTGGCGGGAGAAATCGACCAGCAGTCCGCAGGCCGTCCGTGAAAAGCCGGCGAACCGTCTCGGATCCTTCGCCAAGAGGTCGCGCACATGCACGGCGCGCATGCGCCGGGCGTGCTTCTGGAACGGAACCCAGGAAACCGTGGCCGACCGCTTCTTCTTTTTCATATTTCGGAGCCTAGCAAATAACCGTCCTGTTACCGAGTCTCGACTGACCGCCCTACCGCCCTTTCCCTACTCTTGCCCGCCACATCGCAGTGACCGTCAGGAGAGCATCGAGATGAGAATTCCCCTGGGACTCGCCGTAGCCGCGCTGGCACTGTCGCCACTCTCACACGCCGCGGAGAGCGCCGACGATCCGGTGGCCCTCAAGCAGGAAATCGACGACCTCGCCGAGCGGCTGCGAGTCCTCGAGCGCAAGCTCGAAGTGCAGCAGGAAGCGGCCACGGCCGCGGCGGCTGACACACCGGTCGTGAAAGCGGGCCCCAAGGGCTTCAGCTTGCAGTCGAAGGATGGCGCCAACGTCATCAAGCTGCGAGGCCTCGTGCAGGTCGACGACCGCTATTTCCTCGACGACACGACGGCCGCGGGCGCCAGCACGGTGGCCCTGCGCCGTGTGCGCCCCATCATCGAAGGCACTCTCAACGGCATCTACGACTTTCGCATCACGCCGGATTTCGCCGGCGGCAAGGTCGTGCTCTACGACGCCTACGTCGCCGCGCGCCTGCAGCCGTCGTTCGTGATCACCGCCGGCAAGTTCAAACCCCCGGTCGGCCTCGAGCGCCTGCAGAGCGCCTCCGACATCCGTTTCGTCGAACGCGGCCTGCCCACCGACCTCGTGCCGAACCGCGACATCGGCCTGCAACTGTCGGGCGACCTCTTCAAGGGCCACGTCAACTACGCGCTCGGCTATTTCAACGGTGTCGCCGACGGCACCGGCAGCGACCTGACGGCGGACGTCGATACGGACGGCGACGGCGATGCCGCCGCCCGCCTCTTCTTCGTGCCCGGCGCGACCTCGGACAACTTCGCCTGGCGGGGCCTCGGGTTCGGCGTCGCGGCAACCTACGCGCACACCGACGGCACCGTGACGAGCACGCAGCTCGCTCCTCTCAAGACGCCGGGCCAGCAGAACTTCTTCGCGTACCGGACGGGCGCGACCGCGACCTTCGCCGACGGCCGGCGCGCGCGCCTCGTGCCGCAGTTCTACTACTACTATGGCCGCTTCGGCGTGCTCGGCGAATACGCGCAGTCCGAGAACGAAGTCACGCGGGTGAACGGCGCGGTGACGCGGTCCGACACGCTGAGGAACGAAGCCTGGCAGGTCGCCTTTCACTGGTTCGTGACGGGCGAAGAGGAGGCCTACCGGGGTTTCACGCCGGGCAACGTCTTCTCGCCGGCCAACGGCACCTGGGGCGCATTCGAGCTCGTTGCGCGCTACCATGAACTCACGATCGACGACGACGCATTCACCGACGGCGCGAATTCATTTGCGGACCCCGCGACGCAAGCGAGCAAGGCGAGCGCGTGGGGCCTCGGCGCCAACTGGTACCTGAACCAGAACGTCAAGATCGCCCTGGATTACGATCACACGACATTCGACGGCGGTGCCGCGGGCGGCGCCGACCGCGGCGACGAGGAAGTCCTGCTGTCGCGCGTGCAACTGAGCTTCTGAGCATCATCGGAGAGAACGGCATGAAGACGAGATTCCGGGCGATCCTCATCGCGGCGGCGGCGCTTGTGGGCGGCGCATGGGCGCAGGCCGACGTCACGCTGCTCAACGTGTCCTACGATCCGACGCGCGAACTCTACGAAGCCTACAACGCCGAGTTCACCGCGTTCTGGCTGAAGACGCACAACGAGAAAGTCACCATCCGCCAGTCGCACGGCGGCTCGGGCAAGCAGGCGCGCTCGGTCATCGATGGCCTGCCGGCCGACGTCGTCACCCTCGCGCTCGCGGGCGACATCGACGGCATCGCGACGAACGGCAAGCTCCTGCCCGCGAACTGGCAGAAGCGGTTGCCGCAGAACTCGACACCCTACACGTCGACCATTGTTTTCCTGGTGCGCAAGGGCAACCCGAAAGGCGTCCGCGACTGGGGCGACCTCGCGCGGCCGGGCGTTTCGGTGATCACGCCGAATCCGAAGACCTCGGGTGGGGCGCGCTGGAACTACCTTGCGGCCTGGGCCTGGGCGCTCAAGCAGCCGGGCGGGAGCGATGCGACGGCGCAGGCGTATCTCGCGAAGGTGTTCAAGAACGTGCCGGTGCTCGATACAGGCGCGCGCGGCGCGACGACGACGTTTGCCCAGCGCGGCATCGGCGACGTACTGATCGCGTGGGAGAACGAAGCGCATCTCGCGCTCAAGGAGCTGGGGCCCGGCAAGTTCACTATCGTGATGCCATCCCTCAGCATCCTGGCCGAGCCGCCGGTGGCCGTGGTCGACAAGGTCGTGCTGCGCCGTGGGACGCGTGCCGTGGCGCAGGCGTATCTGGAGCACCTCTACAGCAAGGAAGCGCAGGAGATCATCGCGCGCAACTACTATCGGCCGCGCGATCCGGAAGTGCTCGCGCGGCACGCGGCCGACTTTCCGAAGATCGAGCTCGTGACCATCGATCTCTTTGGCGGCTGGGGAAAGGCGCAGGCCACGCACTTCGCGGACGGCGGGACCTTCGACAAGATCTACGCGCCGTAGCGGAAAAGGGGACAGGGAAAAGGGGACAGATTTATTTTCCCGAATTTCCAGCCGGAATGACTAGTTACTCAGGAAAATAAATCTGTCCCCTTTTCCCTAGGGTCTTAGTGCCTCGACACGGCCTTCACCGCCGCGTCCGCATTCACGAGTCCAAAGCCCGAGTAGTTGTTAATCGGGAACTTGAAGCCCGCGATCACGCGCGATGAGAACTGCTGGCCGTTCTCGAGCGTCACGGTCATCTTCATGTTGCGAAGCAGATCCGGCGTTATCTGCGTCGTGCCCCAGCTGTCCGTGAAGAGCGACATGCCGAACTGCACGGAGTCGCCGCGGCCGAAGCTGCCCGGCGCGAAGTTGATCGTGAACACGAGCTGATCCGGGCTCGTCGTCACGGTCATGTCGGCAGGCGTGACGCCCTTGAGATCCGCCGTGTGGAAGCGCAGCGGGTTCTGGCTCCAGATGAGATTCGTGTCGGTCGAGTCGAAGGAGATCGACTTGACGTTGCGCGGCACGAACTGCGACACCTCGAGATTGAAGAACCGGTTCCAGCGCGTCCAGTCGCCATCCGTGAGGAACGTCACGGGCCCGGCGAACGCCGCGCTCCAGGTGCGGTTGAGCGGCAGCGCGATCGGCGTCGCCGTCGCCTGCAGCTTCCGATAGATGCGATCGGGCGAGATGCTTCCCGGCCCGCCCGCCGCCTGCAGCATCAACGCTGCGACGGCTGCGGCATCCGGGGCCGCGGCGCTCGTGCCGAAGAAGTTGTTGAACCCGTCGCCTTCCGCATCGAAACCGAAGAAGGTGTTGTTCGCGCCGTCGACCGCTGTCAGTTGCGGCGTGAAGCGCACTTCCGGGCGTGCGAGCCGATTGCCGTCCTTGTCGAGGTACATCGTCACCGGGCCCGGCGAGCTGAAGCCCTCGGGCGTTGCGTCGCCGTAGTAAATGGCCGCGACGCCCTGGGCACCGCGCGCCGCCGGGTGGCCCCAGGTCGAAGGCGCGCCGTCACGCTCGCTCTCCTCGAGGCCGTTGATGGTGATGTACTTGATGTGGCGCGCCGGCCCGTTGCCGACCTTGCCGATGACGATCTGGTAGTCGCTCGCGGCGATGCCGCCGTGTACTTCGCCGTCGAAGGGCAGCAGGATCAGGTACTCCTCCGGCGCGTCGGTGTCCGGGTTGCTGTCGATCGTGTAGAAGCCGGGGAAGTCGGCACTGAACGGGTCCATCCAGTTGCCGTCCTGGTCGAAGATGTAAAGGTTGTAGTCCGTGTGCACCTTGCCGAGATAGAACGGCTCGTCCCACTGGAACTCGACGTCGTTGCGACCGCCCGCCGTCGTGATGCGCTGGGTGATGCTCGAGGAGCCATCGGAATTGCCGAAGCGATGCACCGTGGTCGGGCGCAGTTCCGCGGGAATCTGGTCGAGCTTGACGTTCGACTTGCCCTGCGCGACCCAGCGCTGCGCCTGCGTGAAGGACATCGGGGAATACACGTCCTCGAACGCTTCGTTGCCGTTATTGCCCGCGGAGGAGAAATACGCGCCGCCGCTCTGCTTGATGGCGTCGACCGCCTGCGCGAGGATGCCGTCGGAATACATCGGCTCGTCGGAATAGCCGACGTCGTCGACCACGACGTCCGCGTGGAAATCGTTGCGCAGCGCGAGCATGCCCTCGGCGAATTCGATTTCGCCGATGAAGGCGGTGTAGAAACCGAGCTGCGCGTCCGGCGCCACGTCGTGCACGAGCTGCAGCATGCCGCGGCCTTCGTCGGTCGCGTTGTCGAATTCCTCGTCACCGGGCTGCAGGTCGCGCAGCACCGTCACGCCATCCGCGGGCAGGTCCCCGCTCGCGATGTCGTCGGCCGCGATGGTCAGGCAGTTCGCGCCGCAAGCGTCGAAGCTGTCGGACAGCACGCCGACGCGGATGCCCTGGCCGGTGATGCCGCGCGCGAGGACCTTGTCGACGCGCTGGCGCTGCACCGCTTCGCTCTGCACGAGCCCCGCGTTGCGGATCGGCCGCCGAACGGCGCGGATCGACACGAGACCGGGCGTCGCCGCCAGCGATTTGATCTGCGAGAACGACACGTAGCCTTCCATCAGCGAGCGATTCAGGGAACTCACGCGCTGCAGCTTGAATCCCGCCGCCTTCAGCTGCGGCAGCGCCTGCTCGGCGGTCACTCCTTTCGCGAGCTGCAGGAAGACCAGCGGATCGCCGTTGCGGTTCGTGATGTGATTTTTCAACTCCATCTGCAGCTTCGGCCCGTTGCGTTCCGCTGCGACCAGCATCTGGCGCAGGCCGCCGCCCACCTTGCGCGGCACGGACGCATCCGGCGCCGCCGCGCTCGCGACGCTAGCCGCCGCCGCCAATCCAAACGCGATCAGTAATGTCGTCGTGATCCGTGACATTTGAGGTTCTCCCCGGCAATGAGCAAAAGTTATTCGAATTCTGCCGCGCACTCTACGTCGGGAGATTAGCGCGCATCAATGAAGAATGGTGCCGGCACGGGACGAACGGGATGTGGCGCCGCAAATTTGCGACGAGCCGAGTAATAAAGGGGACAGATTTATTTTCCCGAAAAAAGGGGACAGATTTATTTTCTCGCGTTTCTGTGCGAAATCGCCAAATACGCGAGAAAATAAATCTGTCCCCTTTTTTCGGGAAAATAAATCTGTCCCCTTTTTGCTTTTTGCTGCTGTCCCCTTTTTAGTCGGCGATCAGGCGATAGCCGGCGCCGGGCGCGGTCTGCAGGACTTCGGGCGCGGCGGGATCGCGCTCGAGTTTCTGGCGCAGGCGGTGCACGAGCTGCTTCAGCAGCTGGCGGTCGCCCGCGCCACGATGGCCCCAGACATGCAACAGCAAGCGATCCGTGCTCACCGTGTGGCCGGCGTTGGCGAGCAGCATCTGCAGCAGGCGCAACTCGAGCTTCGTCACGCGCACGGCCGCGCCCTCCCCGACCTGCACCGTGTGCTCATCGAGATCGAGCTTCACCCGGCCGACGGCCGCAGGCGCCGCATTCTCCAGCCCGGCACGGCGCAGCAGCGCCTTGATGCGCGCGATCAGCGTGCGCGGGCTGAAAGGCTTCGTCAGGTAATCGTCCGCGCCGAGTTCGAGCGAGCGCACGAGATCTTCCTCCTCGCCGCGCGCCGTGAGCATCATGACCGGAACGTGCGAACTCGAGCGGATGCGCTCGCACACCTGGAAACCATTGAGGACCGGCATGTTGATGTCGAGCAGCACGAGCTCGGGCGCCGTCGTCTCGAAACTCTTCATCGCCTGGCCACCGTCCGCCGCCTGCTCGACGATGAAGCCCGCCTGCGTGAGCGCAAAGGCGATCAGCGCGAGCAGGTCCCGGTCGTCGTCGGCAATCAGAATCTTCATGTATCCGCTCCGAGCGGCAGGACGGCCGTGAAGCGCGTGCGATTCCCGGCGGTCCGTTCCACGCCGATGTTGCCGCCGTGCCGCTCGACGATCGACCGCGAGATCCAGAGGCCGAGTCCGAGGCCTCCCGGCTCCGGTTCGCCATCCGCGCCACGGCGGAAGCGTTCGAAGATGAGCCCGCGTTCGCCTTCCGGCACACCCGGGCCTTCATCTTCCACCCAGGTGCTGACCGTCGAATCCTGCGCGCGCGCGCCGACCCGCACCGTCGAGCCCTCCGGCGCGTACTTGCTCGCGTTGGCGAGCAGGTTGACGAAAAGCTGCGTGAGCCGGGGCGCATCGCCGTCGATCGCCGGCAGGTCCGCCGGGACGTCGATCTCGAGCGACTGGTGACGCTGCGCGATCAGCGAACCGACCATGGCCCGCGCGTCCTCGACCACCTGCGCAAGGTCGATTCGCTGGCGGCGCAGGCCCACCTGGCCCGACTCGATGCGCACGCTCTCGAGGAGATTGTCGATGAGCCGCGTGAGGCGCAGGGCGCCGTGCTCGAGCGAGAGCAGCAGCTCCGAGCGCTGTTCCGGCCGCATCGTATCGATGCCGTCGCGCAGCAGCTCGATCGAGGCGAGCTGCGCCGCCAGCGGCGTACGGAATTCGTGCGAGATGTTGGCGAGCACCGTGTCGCGCGCCCGGCGCACGGCTTCGAGCTCGGTCTCGTCGCGGATCACCTGCACCTGCAGGCCGTCGGCCGGACCGGAACTCGTGATGACCGTGGTGCGCGCCGCGCCGCCCGTCAACGCCAGGCGCTCGACGGCACGCGAGTTGCCGGCGCTGCGGGCGAGCACGATCGGGCACTGCGACTCGCAAGGCCGGACGCCGTCGACGTCGCAGGGCTTCAGGACGTCGCCGCAGAATCGCCCGATGGCCTCATCGCTCCGTACGCCGAGCAGCTTTTCCGCCTGCGGGTTGAGGAAACGGATGCGCCGGTTCTCATCGACGGCGTAAACGCCCTCGACGATGCCGCCGAGCACCGCCCGCGCTTCCGCTTCCCGCCGCCGCAGCGTCGTCGTGAGCTCGACCAGGTTGCGGCGCATGTCCTCCATCGTGTTGGCGAGCGTGCCGACTTCGGCCGCGCCACGCGTCGGGATCGAGGTCGAAAAATCGCCATGACCGAGGCGCACGGCGGCGTCCGTGAGTTCGCGCACGGGCTTCGCGACGCGCCGCCCGAGGTAGAGCCCGACGACGACGGCGACCACGCCGAAGAACGCCGCATTCAGGAGCAGCCGGCGCGCGAGACGCGCGACGGAACTATCGAGCTCCCCTGCGGGCAACCGTGTCTCGATCAACGCGATCGCTTCGCCGGTCGCGGCGAACACGGGATAGCTCGAGACGTAGAGTTCGGGATCGTCGATGCGCGCGACGGCTGAACGGCCATCGGCAAGGCCGGCGGCATGCAGGCGCGCGAAGGCGTCGTCGGCGGACTTGCTGAAAGCGCGATAGCTCACAAGACGGACGTCGAGCCCCGCCCGGGCCGTCAATTGCTGCGCGAATTTCGGACCGAGCCAGCGGATCACGAAGACGCGCGCCTCCGGATGCCGGTCGATCGGCGCCGCGGCACCCAGGAGTGCCGTGCCGACGCCCGTCGGCGCGACCAGGAAGCGTTCACCCTGCTCCGCCTGCGCGGCGAACACCTGCGGCCACGGCACGTCCATCGCGCTCGAGACCACGACGTCGCGCCCGACGACCACCGCGCAGCTGTCCGCCGCGCTCGTTTCGCAGAGCCGGCGCAACACCGGGACGAGGTCGGTCGTCTGGTCGTCCGTCAGCAGCCGCTCGAGCGTCGGCCGGCTCGCGAGGACGCGTGCAGTCGACTGCGTGTCCTCGCTGATCCGGCGCAATTCCTCGCGGGCGGTTGCGCCCGCGAGCTGCACGCGGCCGAGCGCCTGCTGGTCCGCGAGGTCCCGCAGGAGCCCGATGGCGCTCCAGGACATGGCGGCGACCACGAGAAGCACGAGCGCGACATTGATCGCCGCGAGGAGCCACGAGAGGTGCGTCGAGCTCGAGTCGAAGCGCAGCATGGCGACCAGCCGTTTCCACCAGGCGCGCATGGCGCTACCGGCGCCCGCCGCCGCGCCATTCGACGAGGCTCTTCACGATGAGCGTCGCGACGGCGAGCAGCGTCAGGATCGAAGCCACGGCGAATGCCCCGACGAAGTCGTATTCGTTGTAGAGGATTTCGACGTGCAGCGGCATGGTCGTGGTGAGCCCCCGGATATGACCGGAAACGACGGAGACGGCGCCGAATTCTCCCATGGCGCGCGCGTTGCAGAGAATGATGCCGTAAATGAGCCCCCAGCGGACCTTCGGCAGGGTGACCCGGAAGAAGGTGAGCCAGCCGCTCGCGCCGAGCGTGATCGCCGCTTCCTCTTCGGAGTTGCCGGCCTGCTGCATGAGCGGGATGAGCTCGCGCGCCACGTACGGAAAGGTCACGAACATGGTCGCGAGCACGATGCCGGGCAACGCGAAGATGATGCTGATGTCGTGCTCCTGCAGCCACGAGCCGAACCAGCCCTGCAGGCCGAAAAGCAGCACGTAGACCAGCCCCGAGATCACCGGCGACACCGCGAACGGCAGGTCGATCAGCGTGATCAGGATGCTCTTGCCGCGGAATTCGAACTTGCCGATCGCCCAGGCCGCCGCGAGACCGAATACCGTATTGAGCGGCACGACGATGGCGGCTGTGATGAGCGTGAGCTTGATCGCGGACCAGGCGTCATCCTGCGCGAGGGCCTCGAGGTAGCCGCGCAGCCCGTGATCGAGCGCCTGCGTGAACACGACGGCGAGCGGCGCGAACAGCAGCATCGCAAGGAACGTGAGCGACACCGCGATCACCGACCACTTGACGATCATGCCGCCGAGGGCGTCGTGACCGGGGCGGCGCGCCCGCTCCTCGCCGACGGCAATGATGGGCTTGGCGGCCATCAGCGGTGCGCGACGACATAACGCCGCCGCCCCCAGACCTGCACCAGATTGATGACGAACAGCATGACGAAGGCGATAACGAGCATCGCAAAGCCGAGCGCCGCCGCGCCGGCGTAGTCGAACTGCTCGAGCTTGACGACGATGAGGAGCGGCGTGATCTCCGTGCGCATCGGGAGGTTGCCCGAGATGAAGATGACCGATCCGTACTCGCCGACCGCGCGTGCGAACGCCAGGGTGAAGCCGGTCAGGATCGCGGGCAGCACCGCGGGCAGGATGATGTGGCGAAGCCGGTAGAAGCCGCCCGCGCCGAGCGTTTCCGCCACGTCCTCGAGATCGCGCTCGACCTCCGCAAGCGCGGGTTGCACGGTACGCACCACGAAGGGCATGCCGATGAGCGTGAGCGCGACGATGACGCCGAGCGGCGTATAGGCAACGCGGATGCCGTACTGCGCAAGCCAGCTGCCGATCCAGCCGTTGTCGGCGAGCACGGCGGTCAGCGCGATGCCCGATACCGCCGTCGGCAGTGCGAACGGCATGTCGATGAGCGCATCGATGATGCGCCGTCCCGGAAACTCGTAGCGCACGAGCGACCAGGCGATGAGAAAACCGAAGACGGCGTTGATGCCCGCAGCGATGAGCGAGGCGCCGAAGGTCAGCCGGTACGAGGCGATCGCGCGGGGATCGAGCAGCGTTTCCCAGAAACGGTGCCACTCCATGCCCATCGCCCTGAGCACGAGGGCCGCGAGCGGCAAGAGCACGATCGCGCTCAGGAAGAAGGTCGTGAAACCGACGGTGAGGCCGAAGCCTGGAATGACGCTCGGCTGCCGCAAACGTCCGGTGCGCGCGCTGACCACGGCGCCCTCAGCGGACATGGGCAAACCTTGGATGCTCGCGGCCGGACGCGCAGACGACGATCGCCGGGTGCGTGAGCGTGCCGCCGAGAAGGCCGTCGAACCGTCGTTCGACTTCCGCCGGATCGGAAACGCCGAGAATGAGCATCTCGCCGGCGAGCGACGCGAGTTCGCGCGCGAGCTCCTCCGCCGCGTCGCCCACGCGAAGTTCCGTGCGGACGTCAAAGCGATGGATGGCCTGCCCTTCCGAGCGCGCATCGAGCAATCCGAACATGCCCTGGTGGCGCTCGCGCTCCGCACTGCCGGCCGGCAGGACATTGAGCGACAGCGCTTCCGCCGGCACGTGGCGGAGCAGGCTCGCCGCGACGGCGAGCGTCGAGCGACGGGCCGCATCGTCGGTCCAGTGAATGAGGACCCGCTTCGGCGCCTGGCGGAATACGGGCAGCACGAGGACTTCCGTCGCGCCATCGCGGAACAGCCGGGCGATCCGCGCCGGCGCATCCGCGCCCGCCGAGATCACCGCGACGCCGGTCGCCGCCGATCCCGGCCGCGGCGGATTGCCGGGCAGCGCTGCGTCCAGATTGACCGTGACGCGAGTCTGCATCTTCGCCACCAGGTCCTCGAGGAGCGGATGACGCTCGAGGGCCTCCGCGTCCGGTGCGCTCGCGGCACAGACGATGAAGCTCGTGAGCGGGGTCGGCAGCATGTGGACGTGGCGCACGCCGATCGCAACCGTCTGCCCGGTCGCAAAGGGATTTTCGGACTGCTCGTGCTGGCTGCGCGTCACTTCCAGCATGCCCTTCTTTTCGGCCGAGCCCGACGAGCTGATGCGCGCGAGCGCGGAATCCCTGAGCGGCCGTATCCGCAGCTTCTCCGAAGCGCCCGTGTAGACGATCGACTCGACCGAACCCTGGCCGATGTACTGGCTGTCGAGACGGTCGCGTGCGCCGGCGAGCTCGATGTCCTGCGGACGCACGACGACCACGACTTCCGGGTCACGGGGCCCTTCGCGCCGATCGTCGGCCGCCGCGTTGAAATCGATGCCGTCGGCCGTCCGGCAGGCGAGCAGCAGATTGGCCGCGCCGAGAAAGGTTGCAACGAAGCGCGACGCGGGCCGCGAATACAGTTCGTCGGGCGTACCGCTGTCCAGGAGGCGGCCCTGGTTCATCACGCCGATGCGATCCGCGAGCGCGAAGGCCTCCTCCTGGTCATGCGTGACGAGGATCGCGCTGATGCCGAGTTCACGCTGCACCTCGCGGATCGTGCCGCGAAGATCCTCGCGAATGCGTGCGTCGAGCGCGCCGAAGGGTTCATCGAGCAGCAGGACGTTCGGCCGGTGCGCGAGCGCACGCGCCACGGCGACGCGCTGCTGCTGGCCGCCGGAGAGCTGCGACGGCAGGCGGTCGCCCATGCCCTCGAGCGCCACCATGCGCAGGAGCTCGCGCTGGCGCGCGCGCCGGTCGGCGGCCTTGACCTTGCGCACCCGGAGCGCGAACTCGATGTTTTCGGCGACCGTCATGTGACCGAAAAGAGCGTAGTTCTGGAAGACGAATCCGACCTCGCGCTGGCGGGCCGGGAGGTACGTGACGTCGCGCCCGTGCAGGGCGATGCGGCCGTGGTCGATGCCGGTCAGGCCGGCGATCGCGCGCAACAGCGTGCTCTTGCCGCTGCCGCTCGGTCCAAGCAGCACGAAGAACTCGCCCTCGGCGACCGAGAGCGAAACATCGTTGACGACCGGCAAGCCCTGATAACGCTTGGTCAGCTGATCGAGAGTGATCGACATAGGCGCGCGAGGATAGCCGCCGGCGGGTCTGGTGGGCAGTCGTTCGCCGGTAACAATCCGGTTACGACAGGAAACCGGAAACCGGTGCCGGTGTTGGATAACTGGGGATTTGCGAAACGGGCCCGGGCAAGTTCCCAGTTATCCAACACCGGCACCGTAATACTGCTGGTACCAGCGGACGAAGTTCGGGACGCCGACCTCCACCGGTGTCGCCGGCCGGTAGCCGACATCGCTGACGAGCGCGTCGATGTCCGCGCAGGTGTCGGGCACATCGCCAACCTGCAGGGGCAGCAGGTTCTTTTCGGCCTTGCGCCCGAGCGTTTCCTCGATGAGCTCGATGTAGCGCATCAGCTCGACCGGGCGGTTGTTGCCGATGTTGTAGAGCCGGTATGGCGCATTGCTGGTGGCCGGGTCGGGCTTGTCGCCGGACCAGGCGCCGTCGGGCGTCGCGACCCGATCCGTGGCGCGCATGACGCCTTCCGCGATGTCGTCCACGTAGGTGAAGTCGCGCCGATGATGCCCGTAGTTGAAAACGTCGATGGGCTTGCCGGCAAGGATGTTCTTGGTGAAGAGGAAGAGCGCCATGTCGGGGCGTCCGAACGGCCCGTACACCGTGAAGAACCTGAGGCCCGTCACCGGCAGCTGGTAGAGATGCGCGTAGGTGTGGGCCATGAGCTCGTTCGCTTTCTTGGTCGCAGCGTAGAACGAGAGCGGGTGATCGACGTTCTGGTGCACCGAGAACGGCATCGCCGTATTGGCGCCGTAGACCGAGCTCGTCGATGCGTAGACCAGGTGCTCGACGCCGTTATGGCGGCAGCCCTCGAGCACGTTGGCGAAGCCGACGACGTTGCTGTCGACGTAGGCCAGCGGGTTCTTGAGCGAATAGCGCACGCCCGCCTGCGCGCCGAGATGGATGACGCGCCCGAAGCGTTCGGTGGCGAAGAGCCTGGGCATCGCGGCACGATCCGCAAGATCGATTTTCGCGAAACGGAAGCGCGGCGACTTCGCGAGGAGCGCGAGGCGCGCCTCCTTCAGCGTCACGTCGTAGTAGTCGTTGAGGTTGTCGAGGCCGACGACTTCATCGCCGCGCGCCAGCAGCTTCGCCGCGGTGTGATAGCCGATGAATCCAGCAGCGCCTGTGACGAGAACCCTCATGGCCTACAGTCTGCCGTCGACTTCGTGGCCTTTGAAGAGATACTTGATGTCGTAGAGCACGTGACCGGGCTTGCCGTAGCTGCGGATCTTGCGCAGGCCGAGCTCGCGGAATTCGCGGTGCGCCACCGCCATCACGATGGCGTGGTAGTGGCGGGCCTTGAGCTTGCCGACCGGCCGGATGCCGTATTCGTGCTTGCACTCGGCCGAGTCGATCCAGGGATCGTGCACGTCGACCTTCGCGCCGTACTTTTCGAGCTCGCGCACGACGTCCACGACCTTGGAATTGCGCAGGTCCGGGCAGTTTTCCTTGAACGTGAGTCCCATGACGAGGATGCGCGCGTTCTTCACGTGGATGCGCCGCGTCGTCATGAGGCGGATGATTTCCCCCGCCACGTAGATCGACATGTTGTCATTCAGTCGACGGCCCGCGAGGATCATCTCCGGGTGGTAGCCGACTTCCTGCGCCTTGTGCGTCAGGTAGTACGGATCGACGCCGATGCAGTGCCCGCCGACCAGGCCCGGGCGGAACGGCAGGAAGTTCCACTTCGTGCCCGCGGCGATCAGCACTTCCTCGGTGTCGATGCCGAGGCGGTTGAAGATGAGCGCGAGCTCGTTGATGAGGCCGATGTTGACGTCGCGCTGCGTGTTCTCGATGACCTTCGCCGCTTCCGCTACGCGGATGCTCGAGGCCTTGTGCGTACCGGCGCGGATGATCGAGGCGTAGATCGAGTTCACGAAGTCCGCGGCCTCCGGCGTCGAGCCGGACGTGATCTTGCGGATGGTCGTCAGGCGGTGTTCCTTGTCGCCCGGGTTGATGCGTTCGGGGCTGTAGCCCGCGAAGAAGTCCTTGTTGAAGACGAGGCCCGAGCCGCGCTCGAGGATCGGCACGCAGATCTCTTCCGTACAGCCCGGGTATACCGTCGATTCATAGACGACGACGTCGCCCTTCTTCAGGACCTTGGAGACCGTTTCACTCGCCTTCACGAGCGGCGTGAGATCGGGCCGCTTGTAGGTGTCGATCGGCGTCGGCACCGTCACGACGAATACGCGGCAGCGCCTGAGGTCCTTGAGGTCGCAGGTGAAGCTCAGGCGGTCGGCGGCCTTGAGTTCCGCACGCGTCGTTTCCAGCGTCGAGTCCTTGCCCTTGCGCAGTTCCGCGATGCGGCCCGGCTTGATGTCGAATCCCACGGTGTGGAAGTGACGCCCGAACTCGACGGCGAGCGGCAGGCCGACGTAACCGAGGCCGACCACGCCGACCTTGAGATTGCGCAGACTGAACATCCAATGCTTCCTTCGTTGTTATGCCGAAAAAGGGGACAGATTTATTTTCCGTCGTTTCTGCGTGAAATCACCGAATACTCCGGAAAATAAATCTGTCCCCTTTTTCCCGGCGGGATTTTAGCGGATCAGGCCGGGGTTCCGGTGTGCGCCATTTGCCCGGGGTACCGGCTTTCGAGCGTGCGCCGGATCACACTTTTGCCCGCCGCCAGACGGCCGGACCGCCGCTCGACTTGTCGATGCCATCGAGCGTCCGCTCGTGCGCCGCCAGTTCTTCCGCGCTGGCGCGGATGACCTTGAGGGCGACCGGTCTCGTTCCAAGGCGTGCCGATCCAGCCGCCCCGCCCGGCCCGGCGCCCGAACTGTCGAGCGTCAATGTCGCCTGCCCGCCGGTCATCGAAAGATAGACGTCGGAGAGGATCTTCGCGTCGAGCAGCGCTCCATGGAGCTCCCGGCTCGAATTGTCGACGGCGTAGCGCTTGCAGAGCGCATCGAGGCTGTTGCGCTGGCCCGGATGCATCCGGCGGGCGAGTTCCAGCGTGTCGAGCACGAGGCAGAGCTCGCGCATGCGCCGCGGCTCGCCCGGGATGCGCGCAAGCTCGGCGTCGAGAAACGCGAGATCGAAGGGCGCGTTGTGGATGATGAGCTCCGCGCCCTTGACGAACTCGATGAGCTCGGGCGCGACGTCGATGAAGCGCGGCTTGTCCGCCAGGTCCTCGAGACGCATGCCGTGCACTTCGGCGGCGCCTTCGTCGATGGCGCGCTCGGGATTCAGGTACTTGTGAAAGCTCCGCCCGGTGAGTCGCCGGTTCACGAGTTCAACGCAGCCGATCTCGATGATGCGATGGCCCTGCCCTGCTTCGAGGCCGGTCGTTTCCGTGTCGAGGACGATCTGTCGCACGCGCGCGATCCTAACCGCCGCCGAGGCCGAGGTCGATGGCCTCGTTCGCCAGGCGATCGACGCGTTCATTGCCGGCGTCGCCCGCGTGACCCTTTACCCAGTGCCAGGCGATGCGGTGACCGACCACGAGCGCATCGAGCTGCTGCCAGAGGTCGATGTTCTTCACCGGCTTCTTGTCGGCCGTGCGCCAGTTGCGGCGCTTCCAGTCGCCGATCCAGGTCGTGATGCCGTTCTTGACGTACTGCGAGTCGGTATACATTTCGACCTCGCAGGGTCGGGTCAGCGCTTCGAGCGCGCGGATCGCCGCCAGCAGCTCCATGCGGTTGTTGGTCGTGTGTGCCTCGAAGCCCGCGAGCTCCCTTTCCTTGTCCGGCGTCATGAGCAGCGCCGCCCAGCCGCCCGGGCCCGGGTTCCCGCGGCAGGCGCCGTCCGTGTAGATCTTCACGACGCTCATGAGCGCTCGCGGCTGACGCGCGCAGTCGGTTCGGGGACGCTCGACACGAGCCGGCGCCGGTCGCGCCAGCGCAGCCGCGGGCGCGGCGCGGCGTAGACGCGCTTGCGTGCCTTCAGCAGGTAGCCGCTCGCGAAGAGCGGCGGCGCGAGCCAGGCGAGAGCGGAAAAGAAACCGCGGCCACGACCGGACTGCAGCCGCGCGAAAGGCGGTGCAAACAGGTAGCGTTTGGCGAGCACGACTTCGAATCCGAGCAAGGCGAACCAGTCGCGCACGCGGCCTTCGCGCAGCAGCCGCTGCATGCCCGGCGGAAATCCACCTTGCGACAGCCGGTGCCGCCAGGACCAGGAACCGAGCACGTTGAAGCCGAGCACGATGAGCTGGCCCTCGGCCACCAGCACGCGATCGAGTTCACGCAACAGGGCATAGGCGTCCGGCACGAACTCGAGCGTGTGCGGCAGCAGCACGGCGTCGACGGAATCGGAGCGGGTCGGGAGCATCGCGGGGTCGCAGCAGACGGCGACACCGGGGCGCGCCTCGCCTGCCCACAAGCTTTTCGACTGCACGCGCGCCGCGCCGGCAAGTCTCAGATCCTCACCCCATTCCCCGACCTGCATGAGGTGCAGGCCGAAGACGTCCTCGAGCGGCTCGACCAGGGCAGCCTGCTCCTGGTCGAGGAGGCTGCGGCCAAGATCGGAGCGCAGCCAGGTTCGAAGTTCGTTGCGGGATGCCATCGCTCGGTCGTTAATACGTCGTTTCCGGGGAGAGAAAAGATAGCAATTCTCGCGCGTTACAGGTTACATTCACCGTGGCCTCTACAACTACTATAGCGCTTGCGGGGATGAATGCTGGACGTGACGCCGGTGCGCGCGTTCTCCGACAACTATATCTGGGTCATCCGGGGACCGGTCAGTCCCGAGCGGGTGGCCGTGGTCGATCCTGGTGATGCCGCGCCGGTTTTCGACTACCTCAAGCGGGCCCGGGTGGAGCTCGGCGCCATCCTCGTCACCCACCATCACCGCGACCACTGTGGCGGTGTGACGGCGCTCAAGGAATCGTTCGATGTGCCGGTCATCGGGCCGGCCTCGGAAGAGATCCCCCGCCGGACACGCGCCGCCCGTGGCGGGGACCGGATCCCGCTCGAGGCGCTCGGACTCGAATTTGACGTGCTCGACATTCCGGGCCACACGCGCGGGCATATCGCCTTTTACGGGCACGGCAGCCTCTTTTGCGGCGACACGCTGTTCAGCGCGGGCTGTGGGCGGCTCTTCGAGGGCACGGCAGCACAAATGTCGGGCTCGCTTCAGGCGCTGCGGAACCTCGCGCCTGAGACGTACGTCTACTGTGGCCACGAGTACACAGCCAGCAACCTGCGCTTCGCCCGGACCGTGGAGCCGGGCAATGCCCGCGCCGCCCGCTATGCCGAGGAATCGCAGGCCCTCCTCGCCCAGGGGCGGCCGACGCTGCCATCGACGCTGGCGCTCGAAATCGAGGTCAATCCATTTTTGCGATGTGAGACCACGACGGTAAGGCAGGCGGCCAGCGACCATGTGGGTCATCCGCTCGAGGATCCCGTTGAAGTGTTTGCAACGATTCGACGCTGGAAGGACGAGTTCCGATGAAGCTTTCGACCTGCGCCTGGCCGGCCGTGCTCGGTTCCCTTTTGCTCGCCGCCTGCGCAGGGCCAACCCGGCCCGAAACGGACGTTCCGCCACCGGTCCCGCAAGCCGCGACCCATAGCTATCCGGCGACGGCAAACGCCGCCGCCGCGGCGAACAAGGAAGACGCCGAAGCCGCGCGGCTCGAAGCCCTGCAGCCGCCCGCACCGCCCGTGCCCGGTCCCGAGCAGTACGCCGACGTCTTCGATCGCATCCGGGCGGGTTTCAAGCTCGACGACGTCGAGCAACGCGACATCGACACGCAGCTCGCCTTCTACACCTCGCACCCGCAGTATCTCGATCGCGTGTGGGAGCGGTCCGAGCGCTTTCTCTACTACATCGTGACCGAGATCGAGGCGCGCGACATGCCGCTCGAGATCGCCCTGCTACCGGTGGTCGAGAGCGCGTACGAGCCCTTTGCCTATTCGCGCAGCCGCGCCTCGGGCCTCTGGCAGTTCATCTCCGGCACGGGCACGCGCTTCGGCCTCAAGCAGAACTGGTGGTACGACGGGCGGCGCGACGTGCTCGAGTCCACGCGCGCCGCGCTCGACTACCTCGAGTTCCTGCACGACGAATTCGACGGCGACTGGCTGCTCGCCATCGCCGCCTACAACTCGGGCGAGCTCAACGTGCACCGGGCCATCGACCGCAACCTCAAGGCGGGGTTGCCGACGGATTTCTGGCATCTGAAGCTGCCGCGCGAAACGACGGCCTACGTGCCGAAGCTCCTGGCGATGGCGCGCATCGTGAGGTCGCCGGAAGACTACGGTCTTGAATTCGAACCGATCGCGAACGAGCCCTATTTCGCGCGCATCAACACCGGCGGCCAGCTCGAAATGGCCGTGGCCGCGGATCTTGCCGGCGTGAACCTCGAAGAGCTCACGAATCTCAATCCCGCGTTCAACCGCTGGGCGACGGACCCGGCGGGTCCCTACGAGATGCTGGTGCCGGTCGAAACGGCGGAAACCTTCCGGGCGGCCCTTGCCGTGCTCTCGCCGGCGGAACGCGTCCGCACCGCGACCTACAAGGTCCGCGCCGGCGACACGGTGACGAGCGTCGCCCGGCGCAACAACACGACCGCCGCCGTCATCCGCGAACTCAACAACCTGAAGGGCGACAAGCTGGCATCCGGCCTGCAGCTCTCGGTGCCTGCAAGCGGTGTCGCCATGCCGGTCAAGGTGGTCCGCGCCGCTGCGCTCGTCGACGGACGTACGACGCGCACGACGGTGCACGTCGTGCGCCGGGGCGAAACGCTTTGGGGCATCGCCCAGCGCCATGGAGTGAGCGTTTCGACGCTCGCCGCCTGGAACAACATCTCGACCGGTTCGACGCTCGCGCCCGGCCGCAAGCTCGTCGTGCGCAGCGGCACGGTGGTCGCGCGGGCCGATACCGGTTCCGGAACCAACCGCCTGACCTACACTGTGCGCCGGGGCGACACGCTCTCCGAGATCTCACGCCGCTTTCGCGTGAGCATCGCGCAGCTCATGTCCTGGAACGGCATCGACCAGCAGCACCAGATCAGGGCCGGTCAGCGTATCGTTCTCTACGTCAACAAGAAGAGCGGCTAATCTCTCCCCCTCTCCCCGTTTGCGGGGAGGGGTCGGAGTGAGGGCCGGGGTGAGGGGAACAACATGGGATTTCTTGCCGGCAAGCGCGCGTTCATCTGCGGCCTGGCGAGCGAGCGCTCGATCGCCTGGGGCATCGCCCAGGCCATGCACCGGGAAGGCTGCGAGCTCGCGTTCAACTACGCGAACGACCGCTTCAAGGAGCGGGTCGTCGAACTCGCCGGTGAAGTCGGATCGAAGATCACGATGCCGATGGACGTCACTTCGGATGCCGAGATCGACGCGGCCTTCGCGACACTGCGCTCGCACTGGGACAGCCTCGACATCCTCGTGCACGCCATCGCCTTCGCGCCGCGCGAGGCGCTCGCGGGCAGCTTCAGCGATGCGACCTCGCGCGAGGCGTTCCGCATCGCGCACGACGTCTCGAGCTACAGCTTCACGGCGCTCGCGCGGGCGGCGAAGCCGATGATGGCGGGCCGCAAGGGCGCGATGCTCACGCTCACCTATCTCGGCGCGGTGCGCTCCGTGCCGAGCTACAACGTCATGGGACTCGCCAAGGCGAGCCTCGAGGCGAACGTGCGCTTCCTGGCATTCGATCTCGGCGCGGGCGGCATCCGGGTGAACGGGATATCGGCGGGCCCGATCAAGACGCTCGCGGCCGCGGGCGTCGGTGGATTTCGCAAGATGCTGGCGCGCGTAGCAGAGACGGCGCCGCTCCAGCGCAATGTCAGCATCGAGGATGTGGGCAACGCCGCGGCGTTTCTCTGCTCGGATCTCGCCGCCGGCGTGACGGGCGAGATCCTCTACGTCGACGCGGGCTTCAGCCACGTCGCGATGAGCTTCCCCGAAAACACGAAGACGCCCTGAGAAAAAGGGGACAAGAAAAAGGGGACAGATTTATTTTCCGGAGTATCTGGTGATTTCGCGCAGATACCCCGGAAAATAAATCTGTCCCCTTTTTCTTATTCGAGCGTCTTGGTGTTGCGCTCGATCGTCGCCGACTTCTCGAGATCCTTGGTGTAGGCGGCCAGGTCGCCGTTGCCAAGGCGCGCCGCGAGTTCCCGCAGCCGTCCGCTGCGCTGGTCCGCCGCCTCGTCCGATGCGCCGTCGCGAACGCCCGAGAACGCGAACACAGCCGTGTCGCCGTCGTTCACCTGCACCGACCGATAGACGACCTGCCCGGGATTCGGCCGCGGCACGGCAAACAAAGCCGTGCGCAGGTCCGGTGGCAAGGCCTTGTCGGTCCGCGGAACGTAGGCGCGCGGCGTCGGCTGCAACTTCAGATCCGCCAGCGCCTGATCCCAGACGGCGCCGGCCGTAAGTTTGGCGACGAGCGCGTCACCCGCGGCCTGTGCTTCCTTGACCGCGCCTTCGTTCCTGAGCCGCACGAGAATCGAGTCCTTCACTTCGGCGACCGGGCGCGCGACGGCGGGCTTGTGCGCCGACGAGCGCAGCACGATGACGTCGCCGGGCGCGAGTTCCTTCGGTTCGCTGTTGCTGCCGTTCAGTACGTCGTCGCTGAACGCAGCCTCGATGATCGACTTGTTATCGCCGAGTGCTCCGCCGCCCTTCGTGCGCGAGAACCCGGGAATCGTCCGGATCTCGAGCTTGAGCGCGCTCGCGATGGACTTGAGATCACCGCCGGTGCCCGAGAACGCGAGGTCGGCGAGCTTTTCCTGGCGTTCGCCGAATTCACGCTCGCCGGCCTTCTCGCGATATTCGCGGTCGATGTCCGCACGCACTTCAGCGAAAGTCTGCTGCTTCGCCGGCTGGACGCCGTCGAGGCGCAGGATGTGGTAGCCGAAGCGGCTTTTCACCGGAGCGTGCAGCTCGTTGACCTGCATCGCGAAGATCGCGCTGTCGACCGGCGCTTCGAGGCCGCCGGCCTCGCGCCAGTCGAGGTCCCCGCCCGTCGTCTGCGTGGTGACGTCATCCGAGGACTGCCGGGCGAGCGCGGCGAAATCGGCGCCGCCCTTGAGTTTCTCGTACAGGCCGGTCGCCTTCTTGAGCGCCGTGGCGTCGTCTTCCGGGCGCGCGACCGCAACCAGGATGTGGCGTGCGCGGCGCTTTTCCTTCTGGTTGTAGCGGTCCTTGTTCTCTTCGTAGTACTTGCGCAGGTCGTCCTCGGTGACCGCCTGCTGTGCCGCGACGTCATCGCGTTTCAGCTCCACGTACTCGACCGTCGCCGTCTCGTCGGTGAGAAATTCGCCCTTGTGGGCCTCGTAGAAGGCGTTGACGTCGGCGTCGGTCGGCGCAATCGCCGCCACGAAGCGCGCGGCCGGCACGATCGCGTAGCTCATCTCACGTTGTTCGAGTTCGAGCCGCGCGCTGCGCGCAAGCTCCCCTGGCGTGACGAACTGGCTCTCGACGAGCCCCGACTGCAGCTGCGTGATCTGCATGGATTCGCGCGCCTGCCGCTCCCACTGCGCCGTCGTCGTGCGGTTGGCCTGCAGGATCGCCTTGGCCCGTTCCAGGTTGAACTTGCCGTCCACCTGGAACACCGGCCGGGACTGAAAGAGGCGCGTGACGTCTTCCATGCCGACCCGGTAGTGCAGCTTCGTCGTCCGCTGCAGCAGCAGCTCGTTCTCGATGTAGCCCTCGACCACGTTCTCGCGGATCTGATTCTGGAATGCGGCCGGCAGCTCGCCCGGGAACTGCCGCTGCATGTCGGCGAGCTGGCTCTGGTACGCGCGGCGCACTTCGTCCGGCGTGAAGATCCTGTCGTTCACCTTGATCGCGAAGGTGCCCGATGAGACGACGTCCCGGTTAATGCCCCAGAAGATGAAGACGACCGCCAGCAGGCCGAAAAGGACGACCGTGACGATCCCCTTCATGTGGTCATGCATTGTCTGCAGCATGCGAACCTGGACCCCAAGGAGAAAATGGTGGAGCGGACGGGATTCGAACCCGCAGACTGCGTTTCAGGAATCAGTAACTTACTGATTCGTCTGAGAATCCAGTCCCCTATGGTCCCCTCGAATCCCCGAATTTGCCATTAGATTTGCCACTAGCGGGCAGGCGGGGTCTCGAAGGGCGAGTCAGTCTACTGATGGAAGCGCGAGCTGTCAGCAATCCGGCGGGTCAGCGTCATCGGGCGCAGCGAACCTCCAGACGAACTAGAGCATCTTCTCGGCGACCTCCCGCCAGCCGGCGTCGATCGCCAGCGCCCGCCGCATCAGAAACTCCCCGAGATGGAAACCTGATACCACCTGCCCGGCTCGCGCTCGCCACGTTCGGCGCTCGCAAGAGCGCCGCGGCGATCCGGCGCGAAAAAGACGCGCTCGCGCGTCTCCGCTTGTCCTGACAAGGACACGGCGGCAGCCCGCAGCCGCAGTCCGCGCACAATGGGCAACTCGACGAAGGCATCGAGCGAGGGGCTGGCGCGCTGCTGGTCGACCTCGTGCAGCAGGTATTTGCTGAGCGGCGATTTGCAGGTGTAGTTGAATCCCCAGGTGAAGCGCGGCAAGTCCTGGCGAATTCCCGCAGCAAGCTCGAGCTCCTGGAATTCGGAGATGGTCCGCTCGCGCAGCGTCAGCGGGTCGGTCACCTGGGAATGTTGCCAGGTGGTATCAACCGTCAGGCTGGCGGAGCGCAATACTCGCAACGGCACGCGCGTGGTCAGGTGCGCGCCGTACACCCGCGCGTCGCCGATGTTGCCAGGCGCATCCACCAGCGCGTTGGGCGGCCCGACGGGCGTGAAGTCCGCGGCATCGCTCACCCAGCGGTGAAACGCGGCCAGCGAGAGCGCGACGTCACTGCCGGGGCGCAGGTCCGCGCTCAGCTCCGCCGACCATTCGGTCTGTGGACGCAGGTCGGGGTTGCCGCCATCCACACGCGCATCCGCCAGCGACACCGAGGAGACGAAGTCGGTGAAATCGAGCTGGCCAACGTCGCGGAATATCCGCAAGCGCAGCTGGTTCGACTTGCCGAAATCGCGCGTCACCTGCAGTGACGGCTTGGCGAACGCAAAGGTGACCACCTGGTCGGAGTCGCCGCTGAATGTCAGTCGCGAGTATTCGCCCGCCAGTCGTCCGTCGAGCGACCAGCGCTCGCTCACGCGCCAGCCGTAGTTCACGAACGCGTCGCTGCGCTTTTCCTCGATGCGAACGTTGGAATTCGGCACCGGGATGGGAAACGGCCCACCGCCGAAATCGAAGGTGAGCGCGAGATTCGCATCGAGCGTATTCAACGCGCCCTCGATTCCGAGCTCGATGCGATGCGCCGGCGCGAGCTCACGTGCCAGAGTCGCACGCAGAATGGATTCGCCACTGTTGCGCTGCGCCCGCTGGGCAAACACGCCGCTGACCGCGCCCGTGGCATCGCTGTGCGTCGAGGTGATCTCACTGGCAAAGTCGCCGCGTGTCAGCAGCAGCGCACTCGCCAGCTGCCAATCGCCCGCCTGCCGATCGAAGTGCCCGCCGAATTCCGCACCGCGGATGGTCTGCGTGAAGGGATTGAAATCTGCGCCGAGCAGCGCGGTGCTGCTGTCGTACGTAGTGACAGTCGAGTCCTCGTGATATCGGGAGTAAGACGCCTTGCCGGTCAGGCGCAGCCTCCCTCCCGCCATGTCCATGCCCGATTCGCCGTTCAGCGAGTATTGAGAGTAGTCGCGCGGCGACAGATCGCCCCGGGTTCCCGCGAATTCTCCGTCTGCATCGGTCAGACGCCGAGTGCCCGGCAGCTCGCGCGCAAAACTGTAGCTTGACGCACCGAGTGCGTAGTCCATGCTGTGAGCACGGCCAGTCCACGCCAGCGTTCCATTGGGCATGGGCTTATCCTGCGCCGCGTACTCGAACCCGGCGGATCCCCAGCCCTGCGCCGTGAACGGGGTACGGACCACGTTGAGCAGCACCGCTTGTCCCGAGGCGTCACCGGCGGCTTCGGCGCCACGCAGGATCTCGATGCGCTCGACCTGCGCGGCGGGAATGCGCTGCAGAATCTCCTCGAGCGTCTGGCTCTTGGCGACGGGCCGCCGGCCGTCGATGAGCACGTTGCCGAGGGCGCCGGCAAGGCCGCGCCGTGCCTGGCCCTCCTCGAGCGCGAACCCGGGGGTCTGGCGCACCATGTCGATGGCGGTACGCGGCGCAAAGCCCGAGTACCACTCAGCGGGATATTGCAGCCGATCGCCTGCCGGGGTCGCAGGCAAGGAGTCGGCGGCGTGGAGGGGAGCGCCGGCAAGCGCTGCCAACAGGAACAGGAGTTGGTGTTTCATGGGGCGCCAACATCGGCGCTGCGACCATCTGCGACAATGGAATCGGCCTCACAGGTGAGTTACATCTTCCTGATATGAGCGATTCGCCAGCCATCCGTCGGGTCCGCTTCGCGGATTTCGAAGCCGATCTGCGCAGCCAGGAGCTTTTTCGCGGCGGCGCTTCCGTGCGCCTGCCGAATCAGTCGTTCCTCGCCCTGGTGGCCTTGCTCGAGCGGCCCGGCGAACTGGTGACGCGCGAGGAGCTGCGTGTCCGGCTGTGGCCCGGCAATCGCGTGGTGGAGTTCGAGCAGGGTCTGAACGCCATCATCAACCGATTGCGCGAGGCCCTGGGTGATGACGCGGAGAATCCGAATTTCATCGAGACCCTGCCGAGGCGCGGTTACCGGTTCGTCGCGCAGCTCACGCCCGATACGCAAAATTTGCCCACCGCCAGGGTCGCATCGCCGCCGCCAGCGCCGCCCACTGACGTTGTCCTGCCCCGCCCGCGCGCAACGCAGCTCGCCGCCGGCATTGCGGCGATTGCCTTGAGTCTTGTGCTCGCCGCGGTGTGGTGGGCATTGCGCCCTGCGACTGAGGCGGCGACCACCCGGCCGTTGACCACGCTGCTGGGTCAGGAAGGCATGCCCGCGCTGTCGCGCGATGGCGAATCCCTCGTGTTCGCCTGGGACGGGGAAACCGGCAGCCCAGGCGGCTTCGATCTTTTCGCGCGCAGCATTGGCTCACAACGTCTTACGCAACTCACGCATTCGCCTGCGGTAGCCGTCGCTGCCGCGTGGTCGCCCGACGGTGGCCGGATCGCATTCACGCGCATGAGCGCCATCGACGGTGGCCTGTTCGTCATTCCAGCCACCGGCGGCACCGAGCGCAAACTGGCCGACGCTGTGCTCACCCAGCAGTCGCTGATCCAGCCGGCGTGGTCGCCGGACGGCAAGACATTGGCGTATCCAGCGATCGACGGCACGGGATCCCAGGTCATCCGCCTGCTGGAGTTCAAGAGTTCGCAGAGCCTGGCCCTGGAGCCGGCGCCGAAGTGCTGGCACGCGGGCGCGCCGGCCTGGTCGCCGGACGGCCGGCAACTCGCCTTCCTCTGCATGACCAGCGTCGCGGTGTATGGGGTCTACGTCGCCGAGCCGCGCGCCAACAGCGCGCCACGGCTGCTCGCCAAACTACAAGGATTTCCGCAGGGCCTGGTGTGGGTGGCAGCCCCATCGCGCTTGCTCGTTGCCAACGATTCGGGTGACGGCGGCGGCGTGTGGACGCTCGAGCTCGACGGCACGCTGCGCCGCCCCGCCGCGGCGGAGGAAACATTGGGCATGGGACTGGCTGCGGGCAATGGCCGTATCGTCTACACGCGCTCACGCCAGGTCATCGACATCTGGCGTCTGCAAATCGATCCGGGCCCGGCGCCACCCGCGCGCAAGTGGATCTTCTCCACGCGCGAGCAGCTCCTGCCGCAGTACTCGCCGGACGGAGCCCGCATCGCGTTCCAGTCGAATCGCTCGGGCAGCCCGGAAATCTGGATCGCAGACGCGGACGGTACCAACGCTGTGAGCCTTTCCAGTTTCAACGGGCCGCTGACCGGCGCGCCGTCCTGGTGCTCCGACGGCCGGCGCCTGGCATTCGATTCGCGCGAGTCCGGAACGTCAGCGATCTACGTCGCGGACATGCTCGAACGCGTGCCGCGGCGCGTGCTCACGTCGCAGTCCAATCTCGCGCTTCCGGTGTGGTCGTCCGACTGCTTCTGGCTGCTGGCCAGCGACGGGCGCGAGGCGCTGTATCGAGTGCCTGCAGCGGGTGGAGACGCGCAGCGCTTCACGATGCAACGCTCCTACCAGGCCGCCCTGGTGGGCGACCGCGTGATCTTCAACGTGGCTGATCCGGCGGGCGTCATGCTGTGGACGAAGCCACTCGCCGGGGGAATCGAGCTGCCGCTACCGGGAATGCCGCGACTCGACTACGCCGATAGCTGGACAGCGAATGATGCGGCCATCTACTTCACGAATATTGGTGAATCACCAGTCTCCGTGTATCGCTACGAGCTTGCCACTGGCCGGATGAGGATGGTCGCGGCGCTGCCCAACGTGCCGACGACGCTGGGCGGGCTGGGACTTGCAGTATCGCGCGACGGCAAATCGCTGCTCTACACGCACACCGAGGATTCGCAGAGCGACCTGGTACTCATGACGCCGGGAAAATGAACCGTTCGATATCCTCGCGCCAACCAGCCGAATTGCTCTGCGTGAGCAAGCCCATCCGCCAAGGCAGACGGATGTAGTCTCCGCTCGCGTTCGGGTCCTGTCCTTGATACGGGAACTGCAACCGGCACGGATTCAACGGCACAGTCTGGTCATTGCCCGCGCGGATCAGCTCGCCGTGACTGAAGTCGCGCGTCCACACGCTGCCACTGAACATGACGGTGTTCGAGTGCGCTCATTCGCCACTGGATTTGCCACTGGAAAATCGTGGCGATTGATTTTCAAGGAAAAATTGGCGGAGCGGACGGGATTCGAACCCGCGACCCCCGGCGTGACAGGCCGGTATTCTAACCAGCTGAACTACCGCTCCGACCTGGTGGGTGCTGAGGGGATCGAACCCCCGACCTTCGCCTTGTAAGGGCGACGCTCTACCAGCTGAGCTAAGCACCCTAAGCAGCACCCTTGTTTTTCCCCGGGAAAGGCTGGGAGGCCGTCCCCGGAAGGCGCGGTAGTGTAATGAAGCGGAAGGAAAAAGCAAAAGCCCCCTCACCCGCCTGCGGCTCCCTCTCCCCGAAGGGGAGAGGGTCTGGGTGAGGGCTGGGGCGAGGGACCTTAGTGCGCCCGCGGTTCCTTTGGAACGCGCTTGCCTGAGCGCCGGCTGCGCTTGTCCGCCGGTACCTCGGGCGGAGCCACGAACGGTGCCGGCATGTGCGTCAACGCCACCTCGAACACCTCGTCGATCCACTTGACCGGCTTGATGTCGAGCTTTTCCTTGATGTTCTCGGGGATCTCCGCCAGGTCCTTGACGTTGTCCTGCGGGATCAGCACCTGCGCGATACCGCCGCGATGGGCCGCCAGCAGTTTCTCCTTCAGGCCACCGATCGGCAGGACTTCGCCGCGCAGCGTGATTTCGCCCGTCATCGCGACATCCGAGCGCACCGGAACCTTGGTGAGCGCCGATACCAGCGCGGTACACATGCCGATGCCCGCGCTCGGGCCGTCCTTCGGCGTCGCGCCTTCCGGCATGTGAATGTGCACGTCGCTCTTCTGATAGAAGTCCTGGTCGAGGCCAAGCACCTGCGAGCGGCTGCGCACGACCGTCATCGCCGCCTGGATCGACTCCTGCATCACATCGCCCAGCTGGCCCGTATGGATGAGCTTGCCCTTGCCGGGAACAATGGCCGCCTCGATCGTCAGGAGTTCGCCGCCGACTTCGGTCCAGGCGAGACCCGTGACCTGGCCGATGCGGTTGTTCTCCTCGGCCTTGCCGTAGCGGAAGCGTCGCACTCCCAGGAACTTCTCGAGATTGCGCGGCGTCACCGAAACGCCTTTCTGCGCCGGCTTCAGCAGCATCTGCTTGACGGCCTTGCGGGAGATCTTGGAGATCTCGCGCTCGAGGTTGCGCACGCCGGCTTCGCGCGTGTAGAAGCGCACCATGTCGGTGAGCGCCGAGTCGGCGACCTTGAGCTCGCTGTCCTTGAGCCCGTTCGCCTTTTTCTGCTTCGGCACGAGATAGCGCCGGCCGATGTTCATCTTCTCGTCTTCCGTGTAGCCGGGAAGGCGGATGACTTCCATGCGATCGAGGAGCGGCGGCGGGATATTGAGACTGTTCGCCGTGCAGACGAACATCACCTCGGAGAGGTCGAAGTCGACCTCGAGATAATGATCGTTGAACGCCGAATTCTGCTCCGGGTCGAGCACCTCGAGGAGCGCTGAGGACGGATCGCCGCGAAAATCCATCGACATCTTGTCGACTTCATCGAGCAGGAACAGCGGATTGTGCACGCCGCTCTTCGCCATGTTCTGGATGATCTTGCCGGGCATCGAGCCGATGTAGGTGCGCCGGTGACCGCGGATTTCCGCCTCATCGCGCACGCCGCCGAGCGACATGCGCACGAACTTGCGGTTGGTCGAGCGCGCCATCGACTGGCCGAGCGAGGTCTTGCCGACGCCGGGCGGGCCGACGAGGCAGAGGATCGGGCCCTTCATGGTGTTCACGCGCTGCTGGACCGCGAGGTACTCGACGATGCGCTCCTTGACCTTGTCGAGGCCATAGTGGTCCTCGTCGAGGATGCACTGGGCCGCCGCGATATCGCGCAGGATCTTGGTGCGCTTCTTCCACGGCACTTTCACCAGCCAGTCGACGTAGTTGCGCACCACGGTCGCCTCGGCCGACATCGGTGACATGAGCTTCAACTTGTTGATCTCGGCGTTCGCCTTGTCGCGCGCCTCCTTCGGCATGCCGGCCTTCGAGATGCGGCCCTCGAGCTCGGCGATCTCGTTGGTGCCCTCCTCGCCCATCTCGCCCAGTTCCTTCTGGATGGCCTTCATCTGCTCGTTCAGGTAGTACTCGCGCTGGCTGCGCTCCATCTGCTGCTTGACGCGGCCGCGGATGCGCTTCTCGATCTGCAGCACGTCCATCTCGCCTTCGATCATGGCGAGCATGTGCTCGAGGCGCTTCCTGACGTCCTGCACCTCGAGAACCTTCTGCTTCTCCGCGAGCTTCAACGACATGTGCGCGGCGACCGTGTCCGCCAGGCGGCCCGGCTGCTCGATGCCCGCGAGCGAGGTCAGGATTTCCGGCGGCACCTTCTTGTTGAGCTTCACGTACTGCTCGAACTGCGACACGACCGAGCGCGTAAGCACGTCGATCTCGCGTTCGTCGTACTGCTCGATGTCGGGGAGCGAAGTGAGATCGGCCGAGAAGAATTCTCCGGCGGTCAGCTTGTCGACGTGCGCACGCTCCGCGCCCTCGACGAGCACCTTGACCGTGCCATCGGGGAGCTTGAGGAGCTGCAGGATGGTCGCGATCGTGCCCACGCGATACAGATCGTCCGCCTTGGGGTCGTCCACGTCAGCCTGCTTCTGCGCGACGAGGAGAATGCGCTTGTCCGATTTCATCGCGAGGTCGAGCGCGAGGATCGACTTCTCGCGCCCGACGAACAGCGGTATCACCATGTGCGGATAGACGACCACGTCCCTGAGCGGCAGGACCGGCACACCGGTCATCGCAGGGCTGGTGGTCTCGTCGGCAGGCGCGGGCGCGGGTGTGGTCACGGGCTATCCTTCTGTCGCATGGGGCTGGGGGAGGGTCCACGGCATGCGGCCGGCACAGTTTGCCAGATTCCGCAGGATGCGCGCGTGCCGTCCGCCAGGGTCTGGCGAAACGTGAGGGCCAAACGCGAAGGTTCAAGACGCCGGGGAGCGTCTGTCATTGCCAATGGCGCGGACGCAGTCAGTGATCGGACCCGGTCGGGCGCCGATGCTCTTCGACCGCGGTGAGCCGCGTTTCCTCGGTCCGATGCACGATGTGGGGCTTGCTCACCCCCTCGATGACATCTTCGTCCACGATGACCTTGGCGACGTTACGCATCGACGGCAGGTCGTACATGGTGTCGAGCAGCACATTCTCGAGAATCGTGCGCAGGCCCCGGGCGCCGGTCTTGCGCTGCATCGCCCGATGCGCCACGGCCTTGAGGGCACCGTCCAGGAATTCGAGATCCGCGCTCTCCATCTCGAAGAGCCGCCGGTACTGCTTGGTGAGGGCGTTGCGCGGCTCCGTCAGGATCGACATGAGCGCGGACTCGTCGAGTTCGTCGAGCGTCGCGACGACCGGCAGGCGGCCGACGAATTCCGGGATGAGGCCGTACTTGATGAGGTCCTCGGGCTCGGCGTCGTGGAAGAGATCATTGCCGTGCGGCCGCTCGTTGATGCTGCGGACGCTCGCGACAAAACCGATGCCGCTCTTCTGCGTGCGATTCGCGATGATCTTCTCGAGTCCCGCGAACGCGCCGCCGCAGATGAAGAGGATGTTCGACGTGTCGACCTGCAGGAATTCCTGCTGCGGGTGCTTGCGGCCGCCCTGCGGCGGGACCGAAGCGATCGTGCCTTCGATGAGCTTCAGCAGCGCCTGCTGCACGCCTTCGCCCGACACGTCGCGCGTGATCGAGGGGTTGTCGGACTTGCGTGAAATCTTGTCGATTTCGTCGATGTAGACGATGCCGGTCTGGGCCTTCTCGACGTCGTAGTCGCACTTCTGCAGGAGCTTCTGGATGATGTTCTCGACGTCCTCGCCGACATAGCCCGCTTCGGTGAGCGTCGTCGCGTCGGCGATCGTGAAGGGTACGTTGAGCAGGCGCGCCAGGGTTTCGGCGAGCAGCGTCTTGCCGCAGCCGGTCGGGCCGATCAGGAGGATGTTGCTCTTGGCGAGCTCGACTTCGTCCTTCGAGCGTTCGCCACCGCGCGTCTGCAGCCGCTTGTAGTGGTTGTAGACGGCGACCGAAAGGACCTTCTTGGCGCGCTCCTGGCCGATGACGTACTCGTCCAGGACCTTCTTGATCTCGTGCGGCTTCGGGAGCTTGTCGCGGCTGCGCTCGGCGCGCTCTTCCAGCTCCTCGCGGATGATGTCGTTGCAGAGCTCGACGCATTCATCGCAGACGAAAACGGACGGGCCGGCGATGAGCTTGCGCACCTCGTGCTGGCTCTTGCCGCAGAACGAGCAGTACAGGAGCTTCCCGTCGTCGTGCTTGGCCCGTGAATCGTCGCTCATGCACCTTCCTCGATATCCCCGTAAGGGCGTGAAGATTCCAGCAAAATCACACGCTTAACGAGCAAAAGCTGCGGGTCTATATAGCACGGCGGCACCCCCCGCGCAAAACGACTGCCGCCCGCTGGCGGCGCAATGTGTGGCCCGTCACAAGCGCGGGGCTGCGACGCCTACTTGGCCTCTGTCGGCAATTCCCCGCGTTTCTCAAGTACGTGGTCGATAAGACCATAGGCGACCGCGGCTTCGCCGCCCATGAAATTGTCCCGATCCGTGTCCAGCTGGATCTTCTCGATCGGCTGGCCGGTGTGCTTGGACAGGATCTTGTTCAGGCGCTCGCGCAGGGCAAGGACTTCACGCGCGTGAATGTCGATGTCCGATGCCTGGCCCTGAAAGCCGCCGAGCGGCTGGTGGATCATCACGCGCGAATGCGGCAGCGCATAACGCTTGCCCTTCGTGCCGCCGGAGAGCAGCAGCGCGCCCATGCTCGCGGCCTGCCCGAGGCAGATGGTGCTCACGTCCGGTTTCACGAACTGCATGGTGTCGTAGATCGCAAGGCCGGAGCTCACGATGCCGCCCGGCGAATTGATGTAAAGGTGAATGTCCTTGTCCGGATTATCGGACTCGAGGAAAAGGAGCTGCGCCACGATGACGTTCGCCATGTAGTCCTCGACCGGACCCACGACAAAAATCACGCGCTCCTTGAGGAGCCGCGAATAGATGTCGTAGGCGCGTTCGCCGCGTGCCGTCTGCTCGACGACGATCGGTACCAGGTTCAGGGCGCGTTCGTTCATGTCTTGGTCTCGCTGTTCATGGCTTCATGGAAGGACACCGGCTTATCCGTGATGCGCGCGCGACCGATGAGCCATTCGACGACCTGGTCCTCGAGCACCCGCGTCTCGATCTGGTGCATGGCTTCGCGATTCTCAAGGTAGGCGCGCGCCATTTCGCCGGGCTGTTCGTGTTCAGCCACGAGTTCAGCGATCTCTGCATCGACTTTGGCCCGGTCGACCCGGATGCCTTCACGGCGGATGATTTCGTTGATGAGAAGTCCGAGGCCGACGCGGCGGCGCGCCGCCTGCTCGAACTGCTCGCGGGCGGGAATCTGCGAAACGTCGCGCACGCCCATGCGCCGCGCGGCGTCGATCTGCAGCTGGCGGATCTGGTTTTCGACCAGCGCGCGCGGCACCTCGACCGGATTGGCATCGTGCAGGCGATTGAGGAGCTGTGTCTTGACCCGTGCACGCACGACCGTCGCGAGCTCGCGCTCCATGTTCTCCGCAACATCGCGGCGCAGCGCGTCGAGGCCGCCCTCTTCGATGCCGAAGGACTTGAAAAAGGCTTCGTCGAGATCGGGCGGCGTCGCCTCCTCGACCTTGAGGATGCGGATGTCGTATGCGGCCGTCTTGCCGGCCACTTCCTTGTAGTGGTAGTCCGCGCGGAAGGTCAGGGTCACGGCCTTGGTCTCGCCAGCGCTCGCCCCGAGGACGCCCTGCTCGAACTCCCGCAACATGCGGTTGGCCCCGATCAGGATTTCGACGTTCTCGCCTTTGCCGCCGGCGAACGCCGCGCCATCGATCTTGCCGTCGAAATCCACGGTGACCTTGTCGCCGTCACGCGCCGGGCGCGCCGCTTCGACCCACTTCGGCCGCTGCTTGCGCAGGGACTCGATCATCACGTCGATATCGCCCGGCGCAACCGCCGCGGTCAGGCGCTCGATCTCGAGGCCCTCGACGCTCTTCAGCTCGATCTGCGGCAGCACTTCAAAGACAGCGGCGTACTTGAGGCCCTTGCCCTTGGCCGAACTCAGCGCCTCGATGCGCGGATCGCCAACCGGCACCAGTTTCTGCTGGCTTGCCGCGAACTGGAAACTCGAGCGCAGGAGGTCATCGACTACCTGCTTGCGCACCCGGGCGCCGAATTGCTGGCGCACCACGCGCATGGGCGCCTTGCCCGGCCGGAAGCCGTTCAGGCGCGCCGTGCGGCTGAGCTTCGTCAACTCTTCATCGATCGTGCGTTCGACCTCGTCGGCAGGCAGTTCCACCTGCATCCGCTTCTCGAGACCGCCCGTTGATTGCACCGATACCTGCATCGCCCTTTAATCCCCTGGTCAGCGGCCGCCCGAAAGTGGTGCGAAAGGAGAGACTCGAACTCTCACGGGTTACCCCACAGGAACCTAAATCCTGCGCGTCTACCAGTTCCGCCACTTTCGCGCGTCCAGCCGGGCCGCGCGGCCCTTGTGTCATGAGTCCGCCGCCCGTCGAAATCCGGGCCCCGCGGAAGGGCGGCGATTATAGCCGACGGAAAGGATGGGCGCAGGGCGCTGGAACCCGCCGCCTCAATGAGTTAGCGACGCGTCCACCGGGTGTGCACGGACCGCGATGGTGCGGCCGGCCGCAAGCGCTCAGGCGGTCGCACGCCGGGCCGCGGGCGCGGCTCCAGCTGTTTCCTCATAGCACGGAAAATCCGTGGCGCCATCGGCAAAACGCGCAAGACCCCGCTCCTCGAGCCAGCTGCGGTCGTAGATGCGCGTGCCGTATTTCGACCCGCCGTCGCACAGCACGGTGACGACGGTGTGCCCGGGACCCAGGCGACGCGCAATGCGCACGGCGCCCGCGACATTCACGCCACTGCTGCTGCCAAGGAACAGGCCCTCTTCGCGCAACAGGCGATAAGTGAAGTGCACCGCCTCGGGATCCGTGATCGAGAGAGCCTCGTCGATCGGCGCACCTGCGAGGTTGGCCGTCACGCGACCGATGCCGATGCCTTCGGTGATTGACCCTGGACCGGTCGCCTGCAGTTCTCCGGTCGTGTATTTCCGGTAGAGACTGCTGCCCTGCGGATCCGCAAGCACGGTGCGAACGCCTGGCCGCTGCGACTTCAGGAACAGTGCGACACCGCCGAGCGTTCCACCGGTGCCGCTCGACGTGACGAACGCGTCCAGCTGTCCGTTGGTGTCGCGCCAGATCTCGGGTCCGGTGGTACGGATGTGCGCTTCGCGATTCGCCGGGTTGTCGAATTGATTCGCCCAGAATCCGCCGGCAATTTCGCTCGCGCGCCGCGCGGCCACTCGCTGGTAGTGATTCGGGTCGCTGTACGGGACCGCCTTCACCACCTCGAGCTCCGCGCCAAGCGTGCGGATCAATGCGTATTTCTCGGGCGACTGGTTGTCCGGCATCACGATGACGCAGCGATAGCCGCGCGCGAGGCTGACGTGTGCGAGCCCGATGCCCGTGTTGCCCGCGGTCCCGTCCACGATGGTGCCGCCCTTGGCAAGCACGCCCCGCTGTTCGGCGTCCTCGACGAGGCCGCGCGCGGCCCGGTCCTTGACCGACCCGCCGGGATTCAGAAACTCCGCCTTGCCGAGGATCGTGCTGCCGGTTTGCGCACTCAGGCGCTCGAGCTTGATGAGCGGCGTGCGTCCGACCGAGTCCCAGAAGCCACTGCGATAGCGCATAGATCCTTCAGGCGGCCGACGCCGCGTTGGCGATGGTTTGGCCGCGGGCGCTCGCCGCTTCGGCGGCCTTCGCTATCTGCTCACCCACTTCGACGACATGGCCGACGATGAGGAGCGACGGCGCGTCCGCAGGCAGGCCCGCCGCGAGGTGGGCAATATTGGCGAGCGTTCCGAAAATGACTTCCTGCGTCGGCCGCGTACCGTTGGCGACGACGGCTGCGGGCGTGTCACTGCCAAGGCCGGAGCGAAGGAATTGTTCAGCGAGCGCCGGCAGCTGCCGGCCGCCCATGTAGATCACCCAGGTCTGATCGCTCCGCAGTGGGCCGAGTCCCTGCACAAGTTCATCGCCACCGACCTGCGCCGTCGCAAAGGTGACCGCGCGTGCGGTGGCCCGGTGCGTCAACGGGATCCGTGCCGAGGCGGCACAGCCGATGGCCGCGGTAATTCCCGGTATGACCTGTACGGCGATGCCCTGGCGCACGAGTTCGAGCACCTCCTCGCCCCCCCGGCCAAAAATGAAGGGGTCTCCTCCCTTCAACCGGACGACCGTTTTGCCGGCCCGCGCCAGCTGAATCAGCAATGCAGTCGTGTCCTCCTGGCGGACCTGGGCGCCGTAGCCCTGCTTGCCGACATAGATGCGCTCGGCATCGCGTCGGCCCCGCGCCAGAATTTCCGGGCTCACCAGCCGGTCGTAGAGGATCACCTCGGCGCGGCCCAGGGCTTCGAGTGCCTTGAGCGTCACCAGGTCCGGGTCACCCGGTCCCGCGCCCACGAGATACACGACACCACGCTCGGGCTGCCTCGCCGACTGAAATGCAGCGAGCGTGAGATCGAAATCGAGTGCGGCCACGTGGCTGCCATCGTCGAGCGCGGACTGCGCCGGACGCGAGTCATAGAACCAGTCCCAGAAGCGGCGCCGGTCGGCGCTGCGCTTCAATCGTTCCTTCAGAGGCTTGCGCCAATGGCGCGCAAGGTCCGCAAGCCGGCCGAGCCCCGCGGGCAGCAATGCTTCGATCCGGGCGCGAACCCTGCGGGCCAGCATGGGACTCGCGCCGCCCGACGAAACGGCCACGACGACCGGCGAACGATCGACGATCGAGGGAACGATGAAGGTGGATTCCCTGAGATCGTCCACCACGTTCACCCAGAGCCCGCGTACTCGAGCGGCCGCGGCCACCGCGGCGTTCACCTGTGCATCGTCCGTCGCAGCGATGACGAGGGCCGCGCCATCGAGCAGGGCCGGCTTGAAATGCGCGTGGATGACGGCGATTGCGCCGCTCGCGGCAAGTTTCGTTACCGCGGAAGCCAGCACCGGAGAGACGACGGTTACGCGTGCGCCGGCCGTACGCAGCAATTCAACTTTGCGAAGCGCGATGGCGCCGCCGCCGACCACGACCACCGGGCGGTCCCGCACATCGACGAAGATGGGGAGATATTCCATGCCGCCCGCCTGTTACGGCTTGACGGCGCGGACGCGGCCCTGCAGGCCGCATTCCCGGGTCTCAACCTGCTCCCACCACCAGCGGCCGGCGCGCGGCTGCTCGCCAGGTTGCACGGCGCGCGTGCAGGGCGCGCAGCCGATGCTCGTGAATCCGCGGTCATGAAGCGTGTTGTAGGGCACCCGGTGGGCGCGCACATAGTTCCAGATGTCCGCATCCGTCCAGTCGAGGAGCGGGCTCACCTTGTAGAGGTTGTATTCGCAATCCCAGCCGATCTCGCTGCCCGACGCACGCGTTTCGGAATGCGAGCGGCGCACCCCGGTCACCCAGGCGCGCTTGCCCTCGATGGCGCGGCGGAATGGCGCAACCTTGCGCACGAAGCAGCAGGACTTGCGCTCCTCGAGACCCTTGTAGAAACCGTTCATGCCGTGCGCAGCCACGTAGTTCTCGAGGTCGGCCGCTTCGGGATAGACGACACGCATCGAGCGCTTGTAGCGCAGCTCGAGCCGTTCCAGCAGGAGCCGCGTCTCCTCATGCAAACGGCCGGTATCGAGTGTGAAGACGTCGATCTCGGGAAAGCGCGTCCAGATGAGGTCCGTGAGCACGACCCCCTCGAGCCCCAGGCTGCAGGAGTAGGTGAGCGGGGAGTAATTCCGGACCGCTTCCTCGAGAATCCGCACCGTCGCGTCAATGCGCTCGGTGGGGCTCGGGCTGACAGGGCTGACGGGGACTGCGACCATGGTGACTTTCTGGTTACGACCGTGGCCGACTATACGAACCGGTCCCGGCTGGCCGGAACGAACTTGTTCTTCTGAGACCATGCGCGTTCGTTATATCGGACGGGAAATGGGGACATTCCTCATTTTCGACGCGTCGAAAATGAGGAATGTCCCCATATACTGCGGTGCATTCAACGGGCGGAGACGACCATGAAGCTGCATCAGCTGAGGTACCTGGCGGCGATCGCGGAGAGCGGACTCAATATCTCCGCCGCAGCCGAAAAGCTGCATACCTCGCAGCCGGGGGTCAGCCGCCAGATCAAGCTGCTCGAAGATGAGCTCGGCTTCGAGCTTTTCATGCGCGAGGGGCGGTCGCTCACGCGCGTGACCCAGGCCGGTCAGCGGGTGATCGAGCGGGCCCAGAGAATCCTGAAGGAAATCCAGGCGATCCGCTCGCTTTCGCTCGAAATGCGGGACGACCAGCAGGGCCGGCTCTCGATCGCCACCACGCACACCCAGGCGCGCTACGTGCTGCCCCAGGCCATCCAGCGCTTCCGCGAACGCTATCCGCGCGTACGCCTGCATTTGCACCAGGGCACCTCGGAACAGATCGCCGAGATGATGGCTTCCGAGCACGTGGACCTCGCGCTCGCGACCGGCTCGCAGGAGCTTTTTGGACACTGCGTACTGCTGCCCTGCTATCGATGGTGCCGCACGCTGGTGGTACCCAAAGGCCACCCGCTCGCGGCCATCGCCAAGCCGACGCTGAAGCAGCTCGCGGCGTATCCGGTCGTGACCTACGTTTTCAGTCTCTCGGGACCGTCGTCGCTCAAGGACACGTTCGCGCGGGCGGGCATCGAACCGGAGATCGCACTCACGGCTCGCGACGCCGACGTGATCAAGACCTATGTGCGGCTCGGGCTCGGTGTCGGCATCGTGGCCGCGATGGCGATGGATGCGAAGGAGGACGCCGACCTCGTCTCGATCGAGGCGACACATCTTTTTCCGACGCACACGACCTGGCTCGGCTTCCGGCGCGGGGCATTCCTCCGGCGCTACATGTTCGACTTCATGCGGGAAGTCGCGCCGCATCTCGAGCGCCCGCTCGTGAACAAGGCGACGCAGGCCGACGATCAGGAGGAGATCGACGGCATCTTCAAGGACATCGAGCTGCCGATGTATTCCTGAACGGGGGTTCGTCGCTAGAGCTGTCGGCGATGCAGGCCGAGCGCGGCCGGCTCGGTCCGCGGCACCTGGTAAGCCACGCTGAATGCTTTCAGGCCCGCAAAGGCCGCGTCCGCGTCTTCGCGAGGCGAGATTTCGAAGGAATCGAATCCGCAGCGCGCGAGAAACAGCACGTGATCGCGAAAGATTTCGCCGTACGCACGCAGCTCGCCGCGAAAGTGGCCGCGCTCGCGCAGCTGGCGCCCGAGACTGTAGCCGCGACCCTCGCCGACGCCGGGGAATGCGATCGCAAGGAGGGCGAGACGTGGAAGCTCCGGCAGCAGCGCGGCGAACGGCGTCTCCGGAGCGACCGCCACGCCGATATGTTCCGCGCGTGCACGCAATTCCCCGGACGACTTCAGCCAGTCCATCCAGGGAACGATGAGACGGGTAGCGGTCGCGCCCGCGCCGAGTTCGCTGAGATGGACCCAGCGATCAGGCACGACGCCGGCGATGCTCACCAGCTGTCGCATATACGCGCTCCTTGAAGGGTTCGATGCCCACCCGCCAGACCGTATCGACGAATCTCTCCTCATCCGTCCGCAATTCGACGTAGACGTCGAGGATGCGCGCGATCGTGTTCGCGACCTCGGCCTTCGCAACCGACGGACCGATGACTTCGCCGAGCGCGGCCCGTTCGTTCGCCGAACCGCCGAGCGTGATCTGGTACCACTCCTCCCCGCTCTTGTCGACGCCGAGGATGCCGATGTGGCCGACGTGATGATGGCCGCACGCATTCATGCAGCCGGAAATCTTGATCTCGATCTCGCCGAGATCGTACTGGTAGTCGAGATCGGCGAAGCGCTCCCAGATCTGGTTGGCGACCGGTATCGCACCCGCGTTCGCCAGGCTGCAGAAGTCGAGGCCCGGGCAGCAGATGATATCCGTCAGCGTGCCGATGTTCGGCGTCGCGAGATTCGAGGCCTTGAGCCACTGCCAGAGCTCCGGCAGATCGCGCTCGCGCACATCGGCGAGCACCAGATTCTGCGCGTGCGTGACGCGCACTTCGCCGAAGCTGTAGCGATCGGCGAGATCGGCAACGTGCTCGAGCTGTTCCGTGGTCGCATCGCCGGGCGCTTGCCCGCGTGCCTTGAGAGAGATGAAGACCGCGCGGTAGCCGGCGACCCTGTGTGCCTTCGTGTTGTACCGAAACCAGGCTTGATAGGCCGCGTCCGCTGGAGGCGCACCCGTTTGCGACTGCGGCGTTTCGTAGGCGGGCGGAACGAAGAAGCTCTGCATCGAGCGGATGTGCGCGGGCGTCAGGCGCAGCGCTGCACGATCCATCGCAAGCCACTCTTCCTCGACCATCGCGCGGAAGCGCTCGATGCCCTGCGCCTTCACGAGGATCTTGATGCGCGCCTTGTGGATGTTGTCGCGACGGCCGAGCAGGTTGTAGACGCGCAGGATCGCTTCCAGATAGGAAAGCAGATCCTCTTCCGGGAGGAACGGACGGATCACCTGCCCGAGGATCGGCGTGCGGCCAAGGCCCCCGCCGACGAGAATTTCATAGCCGGTCTGCCCGGCGGCGTTGCGCACAATGTGCACGCCGACATCGTGCACTTGCGAGGCCGCGCGATCCTGCGCGGACGCCGTCACGGCGATCTTGAACTTGCGGGGCAGATAGGTGAACTCGGGATTCAGCGTCGACCATTGACGGATGATTTCGCAGTAAGGCCGAGGATCCGTGATCTCGTCGGGCGCGACGCCCGCCAGATGATCGCTCGTGACGTTGCGGATGCAGTTGCCGCTCGTCTGCATCGCATGCATCTCGACTTCCGCAAGGTCGGCCAGGATGTCCGGCACGTCTTCGAGTTTCGGCCAGTTGAGCTGCAGGTTCTGGCGGGTCGTAAAGTGACCATAGCCCCGGTCATATTTGCGGGCGATCGTGGCAAGCGCCCGCAGCTGCTTCGTGTTCAGGAGCCCGTAGGGAATCGCGATCCGCAGCATCGGCGCATGGCGTTGAATGTAAAGGCCATTGCGCAAGCGCAGCGGCCGGAATTCATCCTCTGTCAGCCGGCCCGCCAGGAAGCGCTCCGTTTGGCCACGGAACTGCGCTACGCGCTCCCTGACCAGCGTCTTGTCGATGACGTCGTACCGGTACATGACGGCGGACTATAGAAATGGCCCTTCCAGGGGGCCAATACCGGTCCGTTATGAGCATGTAACCGTCCAGCATGGCTGGGGTGGGGCGCAAAATGAGACCCGGTCCCATCCCGCCTGACCGTTCGGTGACACGCCCCGACACCCCCAATCGGAGAATCGCGCCCCATGGACGAACTTACCCGCCAGACTACCCGCCACGGGGCCCGGCCCAGCGAGTCCGACGCTTCCGGCGGCCGCTTTCCGGCAGTCCGTATGCGGCGCCTGCGCCGCACGCCCGCCCTGCGAGCCTTGGCGGAGGAAACCCGGCTGACCCCCGATCAACTGGTCGCGCCGCTGTTCGTGACGGATGCCAAGGCGGGCCGCGAGCCCATCGACAGCCTGCCCGGCGTCGACCGGCTCAGCCTGACCGAGACCCTGCGCGAGATCGAGGCCCTGCAGGCTGCCGGCGTGCGCGCCGTGCTGCCTTTCGCCAAGATCCCCGACGAACACAAGGACAACGAAGGCAGCTACGCGCTCGATCCCCAGGGGTTCTACGCGCGCACGATCCGCACGATCAAGAAGAGCTTTCCCGATATCTGCGTGATGACCGACGTCGCGCTCGATCCGTATTCGATCCATGGTCATGACGGCATCGTCCGCGACGGCGTTATCGTGAACGATGATACGAACGCCGTGCTCGCACGCATGGCTGTCGTGCACGCAGATGCGGGCGCTGACGTGATCGCCCCCAGCGACATGATGGATGGCCGGGTCGGCGCCATTCGCGCGGCGCTCGAAGCCAGCGGCCATCCGGATATCGCCATCCTCGCCTACAGCGCGAAATACGCCAGCAGTCTCTACGGCCCCTTCCGGGACGCGCTCGACTCCGCACCGGGATTCGGCGACAAGAAGACCTATCAGATGAATCCCGCCAACGCGCGGGAGGCACTGCGCGAGGTCGCGCTCGACCTCAAGGAAGGCGCCGACATCGTGATGGTGAAACCGGCGGGTTACTACCTCGACATCATCGCCCGCATCCGCGACACATGCGATGCGCCGATCGCGGCGTACCAGGTTTCCGGCGAGTACGCCCAGATCATGGCTGCCGTGGAACGCGGCTGGGCCGATCGCGAACGCACGATGATGGAATCCCTCATCGCGATCCGCAGGGCCGGAGCCGATATCGTGCTTACCTATTTCGCACGGGCAGCGGCAACCTGGCTGCGCAGCAACGGATGAGCGACGGCGACCTGCACGCCGAGTGGCTGCGGCGCGCGGAGAAGCACATCCCCGGCGGCGTCAATTCTCCGGTGCGCGCGTGGCGCGCCGTCGGCGGCACCCCCTTGTTCTTCGAGCGCGGCGTCGGCGCCTGGCTGATCGATATCGAGGGCCGCCGCTACCTCGACTACGTCGGTTCATGGGGCGCCCTGTTGCTCGGCCACGCCCATCCGCTGGTCACCGAAGCCATTCACGCGGCGGCCGCGCGCTCGACTTCGTTCGGCGCACCGACGACGCTCGAAGTCGAATACGCCGAACTCCTTTGCAGCATGGTCCCGAATCTCGAGCGCATGCGGCTCGTGAACAGCGGCACCGAAGCCTGCATGAGCGCGATCCGGCTCGCGCGCGGCGCAACCGGCCGCAGCAAGATCCTGAAATTCGACGGCTGTTACCACGGTCACGCGGACAGTTTCCTCGTGCGCGCCGGCAGCGGAGCACTGACACTCGGCGAACCGAACAGCGGCGGCGTCACGGCTTCGACGGCGAGCGACACGCTGATTGCGCCCTACAACGATCTCGCGGCCGTCGAGCTGCTCGTCGACAAGCATCGCAAGGATCTCGCGGCCATCATCGTCGAGCCGGTCGCGGGCAACATGGGCTGTATTGCGCCCGCGAAGGGCTTTCTCGCGGGCTTGCGCAAACTCGCGACTGCGAGCGGCGCCATCCTGATATTCGACGAAGTGATGTGCGGGTTGCGGGTCGGACCGGCCGGTGCCCAGGGGCTCTATGGCGTCGACGCCGATCTCATTACGCTCGGCAAGATTATCGGCGCCGGCTTGCCTCTCGCGGCCTACGGAGGCCGCGCGGACCTCATGCGCAACATTTCGCCGGAGGGTCGTGTCTACCAGGCGGGCACGCTCTCCGGCAATCCGCTCGCAGTGTCGGCTGGACTCGAGGTGCTGCGTCACCTCAAGGCAAATCCAGCGATCTACGCGGACCTCGATCGGCGCTCGCGGCAGCTCGGCGACGGAATCGCTGCGGCCGCCCGGGAGAATGGCCTGCCGCTCGTCGTGAATCAGGTGGGCGGCATGTTGAGCGCGCATTTCAGCGCCATTCCCGTTAGCGACTGCGCCTCATCGATGGCGTCGGACGCCAAGCGTTTCGCGCATTTTTTCCATGCGCTCCTGAAGCACGGTATCTACCTGCCACCGTCCGCTTATGAAGCGTGGTTCGTATCGGCAATGCACAGCGACGAGGATATCGAGCGAACCGTCGCGGCTGCACACCTGGTCCTGCCGCAGGTCGCGGCCATGCCAGCGAAGTAGTCAGGCCGGAGGAGCTTCGGGGTATTGCGGCGTCGTGTCCGTGATGTCCTCCCAAGGCGCCTTCGAAGTCACGAAGATGTGCGCCAGCGCGCGAATGCCGGGGTCCTGATCGAGCGACCCACCAGGTACCACGACGACATCGCGCTCACGTACGGCCCGTGGCACGTCCGAACCACAGCGTCGGCAGAAGGCGACGCCAAAGAGGCGGGCCTCGGGCACTTTGTAGTCCGCAATCCGGTCGGCGCCGCGCAGGATCCGCAGCTGAGCGAACTTGTAGAAGACGTTCGACGCGTGCGCGGCACTGCGCGCACGCCGGCAACGCGAACAGTGACAATGCCACATGCGAGACGGCGCACCCTCCAGCTCAAAGCGCACGTCGCCGCAAAGACAGGCACCCGCGACGACGCCCGCTTTCACCTCTGCGCGATCGCGCTCGAGCCCCGGCATGCCGAATTCCGGTGGATAGGCCGCGTGCTGCGGCAACGAATCCGTGATCGCAAACCAGGGCGCCTTGGAACCGACGAACCAGTGCGCCTGCGGCTTGATGCCGAGATCACCCTCGAGATTGCCCGCCGGGCAGAGGACGATCCCCATGTCGGGTAGCAGCGTCGGCCCCACGGACCCGCAATGGCGGCAGAACGACCGGGTGCCCTGCACCGAGGACTCGTAGCTGTCGAGCTCGCTCTCGCCCCTGAGCCACCGGAAGCCGCCGATCGGCGCGCCCGCAAAGGTTGCGAACGCGGCGCCATGGTGCTTGCGGCACATGGAGCAGTGGCAGCTCACCATCGAGTTGAATGGGCCGTCGACGTCGTACTGGACGGCGCCGCAGAGGCAGGTCCCCTTCGTCATGACGCGAAGTCTGCCCGGTCCCGGCCGGCTCCGTCCAATGCGAAGCGATTACAGCTTGTAGTGCACAACCATGCGCGCGGCGCGCGCCTGGTCGCTCGCCCACTGGCTGAAGTTCTGGCAGACGAGCCTCGACGCTTCGCCGTCGGCGATTTCTGATGTCGACGTCGCAAAGCGCGTGTGATCGGCTTCCTGCCCCGGTTGCACGCGGGTCGCGGACCAGGGTGCGTTCGAATCGATCGGCCGCGTATAGAGCTCGATTTCGGCAATGGTGGCGTGCACAGGTACCGAGGCGCACAAGGTCACGGTCGTCGCCTCGTTTTCAGTGCAGGTCGCCGGCGCGGAACCGGACCCAGCGGCGCTTGCGGTCGTAACGGCGTGACACGGACCGACGGCCGCGAGCGACACGACGCCGCTGATACCCGCGACGCGCTGCTGTTCCGCTTCCGTCTCGGCGCGTACGCCGGAGCGCACCTCCGCAAGCTCGCGGGTCGTGCGGTCGAGCTCCGCCATGTGGGCGTCCATCTCCTTCTTGAGCTCGACCTTGGCAATGCGCTCATCGGCCGTGAGCCAGTGCGAAAGGGCGAAGCCGCCGCTCGCCGCGGCAATCAGGACCACGAACAGCAGCGTCACCGGTGCGCGGGACTTGCGGCGCGAACCACCGGACGAGGCGCGGGCAGCCGCCTCGCGGGCAAAACTCGCGCGCAGCTGCATGATCGTGGCGACGAGCGTCGCCAAGGCAGCGATGACGGCGGCCAGGACAGGGTCGGACATGTCAAATCTCCGGGCGGGAAAGTTACCACGACGGGATGCGACATCTCCTTAGGGCTCAATGAGTTGTGTGACGGATTTCGCAGTTAGGCCCGCTGATGGGCGAACAGGAATGCGAGCGGCACACCCTGCGACGTGCCGTGCACCGCGAGGAGCAGGATGTCCGGATCGCTGGTCAGGTCGATAGCCAGCAGCCCCTGGAGCTGCAAGACGTTCTGCTCGGGCACCGGGCCGCCGGCGAACGTAAATTCCACGTTTTAGAGGTTGTAATGGCCGTCGATCAGCGTGACCGTGCCATTCGCCATGCAGCCGGTGTTGTCGCTAGAGGTCACGACGCCGTTGTTGATCGTGAAGACATCGGCGCCGGGACTCGAGATGTTGGTGAAATTGCCGGCGACCGTAGCGAGCGATGAATCGGGGTCGTGGCTGGCGTCGTACTGCACCGTCATCGTGATATTGCTGGTCGTCGAATTCTGCGTGGTGAAGGTCGCGGTCACCGAAAGCTGCGTGCGCGCCTGGATCGTCGCATTGAGCGTGCCGGTACCCCGGCTCGAGCCGTCGGCGAAGGTCGAGTTGGCGGCGGAGACGCCGATAAAGCTGGACGTCGCCGTGCTGCCGTTGATGGTGAACGTGCCGTAGAACTGCGCCGTCCTCGCGAATAAAGTGAAACAGCCTCGATTCCGAGACGAAGCCGAGGATATCCCGGGTGACGCCGTCCGCAGTGGTCGTGCCCTGCCAGAATCCGCCTGCCGAAGCCGGAGTCGGCGAAAAGCCACCGCCATCGCCACCACCGCCGCCACAGGCAGCGACGCAGGAGACGACGGGCGCGAGCAAGATGGAACGGCAGATTTTCATTCTCACGCATTGATCTCCCGGATTCGTGGTTCAAGTATCCCGCGCCCTTTATTACGTGCGGCTCAGTACAATTCGACTCATGAAGAAGCTTTCGCCGCGCGCGGTCAGCTTGATCGCAAGTCTCCTGACCCTCGTCGGGCCCGCATTTGCCGACGATGCACCGCCACCCGCGCTCGCCAAAGTCGGCATGGTGACGCGCCAGTTCGTCGATGAGCAGCGTAAGAACTGGTCCGGGACGGCCGCGCGGCCGATCCGCGTGGCGATCTGGTATCCGGCCAGGGACACGGCGAGGGAAACGGAAACCGTCGGCGCGCCCATGTTCGATGGCGGCACTGTCGCTCCCGATGCACCCGTTTCGGCCAATGCCGTGACCTATCCGCTCATCCTTCTCTCCCACGGCACCGGCGGTTCCGCCATCCAGCTGATGTGGCTCGGCCGTTACCTCGCCGCGCGAGGCTACGTCGTCGCGGCGATCAATCATCATGGCAATACGGGCGTCGAGAAATACGTGGCGCAGGGGTTCGTGCTGTTCTGGGAGCGCCCGCGGGATGTGTCCGTCGCGATCGACCGCCTGCTCGAGGATCCGCTCGTCGGTCCGCGTATCGATCGCAAACGCATCGGGGCGGCCGGTTTCTCGCTCGGCGGCTACACGGTGCTCGCGCTCGCGGGCGGCGAATTCAGCCTCGAACGATTCAACCAGTTCTGTGCATCACCATCGCGCGACTTCACCTGCGGCCCGCAGGCGGAATTTCCGGATGCCCGTCGCCAGTTCGATGCGCTCAAGGACAGCGATCCCGTGGTGCGCGCCTCCATGGCCCGCTCGCACGACGCAGTTCAGGATCCCCGCATCCGCGCGGTGTTCGCCATCGCCCCTGTGCTCGGCGGCGGCTTCAGCAAGCGCGGTCTTAAGGCCGTGAAGATTCCGGTGGCGCTCGTCGTCGGCGACGGGGACAGGGTGGCGCCGCCACAGACCAATGCGCAATTCTTCGCGGACAACATCAAGGGCGCGCACCTGACGGTCCTCCCGGGTGGCGTCGGGCATTACACGTTTCTCTCAGACTGCACGACTGAAGGGCGCGGCGGGCTCCCCATCTGCCGTGACGCGGGCGGCGTGAACCGCGCCGCGATCCACATTCAGGTGAGCCAGATGGCCGTCGAATTCTTCGCGGCAGCGCTCAAAGGCGACGGCCCCGCGACCTGACGCTGCAGGTCGCGGGGCGGTCACTCGATCGCAGACTCCTGGCGGTCCGTCGCTACTGGCCGGACGGCTGACCGCCGCCTGGCATGCCGCTGTTCCCGCCCAGGTCGGTCGAAGGAGCCGCGGGCGCGGGGGCCGGCGTCGAGTAGCTCGGTTCCGGCGCCGGCGGCTTGACCGCGGCGATCGGAGTCGGAGCGGGACGCGGCACTGCTGGCCGGGCTGCTGGCCGAGCCGCCGGCTTCGCCGCCCTCTTCGCCTTCCTTGCCTTCTTCGACTTCTTCCGGGGAGCGGCGCGCTTCTTGGCTGCGCGCTTGGCCGTTCGCTTCGGTGCCCGCCGGGCTACGGCTCGCTTCTTCGCTTTGGACTTTTTCTTAGCCTTTCTCTTTTTCTTGGCCATGACATCGTCTCCCGAGCAGGTTTGGATCCGCGCTCAATCTGCATGATCGGCGACGCTTTGCCAAGGCTTCGCCGCGTTACAAAGCCGTGAATTCAAAAAAAAGCTAGCGCGGCCCGTACGACCATGAACCAGAGTGCGACGGACGCCACCAGGTAGAGGAGGAACCGCAGCGGAACATGATTGAACGTGCAATGCACGAGGCTGTGCAGGGCCCGGAAGCCGACGAAAATCCAGGCGGCCGCCAGGTAGCTGCCGTCGACCCGGTCAGCGGCGATGAGGTACAGCGCGAGCGCATAGAAGATGACCGGCAGCTCGCACAGGTTCTTGAAGTTGTTCGAAGGGGTTACGACGCCCATCGGCGCCATGCGGCCGAGCCCCTCGGGGTTCTGCAGGTCCTTGTTACTGATGCGATTCGCCCGGATGAAATGGATCCGGCGCACGTACATATAGGTCCAGACCAGGAGCGTCAGCAGCATCAAGGCCAGAAAGGGTCCCAAAATCGCCTTCGAGTCCATCCCGTCAACCTCCCCTGAACGCTGCGATCGTCGTGAACGCGAGCAGCGCCCCGATGATGAGGAAAAGCGCCCCGGCCGTAAGGCTCAGCCAGCGCTGGAACTGCGGTCTCAACATCCAGCGGCGCACGCTTGCCGCACCCAGGGCGTACGCGCCGAGCACCACGATATCGACCGCGATGCCGATCGCAAGCAGCACGAGGAGTTGCGGCGCCACGGGCCGGATGGGATCGATGAAGGGCGGCAACAGCGCGGTCCAGTAGAGGATTGCCTTGGGATTGCTGAGCTGCGTCACCAGGCCGTCGACGAACGGTCGCGGAAAGTTGCGGCCGCCGGCGTCCACTCGCTCGCCGGCGTGCATCCCGCTCCCGAGCATTCGCAGCCCCAGGTAGGCGAGATAGAGCGCGCCGAGGACCTGGATCGCGTGAAAAACCGCGCGATGTGCTACGACGGCGGCGAGCAGTCCGGCAAGGGAAACGGCGAGGTAGCTGAGGCTCCCGACACAGATTCCGCAGATGGCACGGAGCGCGGCGCCGACGCCGGACCGGATCGATACGGCGATCGTAAGAAGAACCACGGGCCCCGGCGTGAGAGACGCCACGAGCGTGGCGCCGAGAAACAGGAGCAGCATGCCCGCCGCCGGCCGCAGCTCTTCAGCGCTCGAACATGAACATGATGTACGCGCAGAACATCAGGACATGGACCGCACCGAGCAGCACATTGGTGCGTGGGCTCGCGAACGTGATCGTCGAGAGGATGAGCGTCAGCATCAGCAGGATCGAGTTGATTGGATCGAGACCGAGCACCACGTTCTTGTCGATGATGAACCCGATTGCGAGCACGGCCGGGATCGTGAGGCTGATGCTTGCCAGCACCGATCCCAGCAGAATGTTGACCGAGCGCTGCAGCTGATTCGCGAGCGCCGCGCGCGTGGCACCGAGCGATTCCGGCGAGAGAACCAGCACCGAAACGAGAAATCCGCCGAGCGCGACCGGCGCGTGGAGCGTCCGTATCGCGTGATCGATTGGCATGGCGATCTGCTTCGACAGGACGACGAAGGGCAGGACATAGGCGACGAGCAGCAGTGCGTGGTAAGCGACGCCGCGGATCTCGTAATGCGCGGTGAAGGCCGCGACGTGTGACTCCGGCGGCTTTTGCACGGCCGGCGCGATGAAATAGTCGCGGTGCCTGAGCGTCTGGATCGCCAGGAACACGCCATAGAGCACGACCGACATGACAATGAGAAAGATGGCCTGGGCCGTTGACAGCACGGGCCCCGGCGCCGACACGGTGTAGCTCGGCAAAATGAGTCCGAGGACCGAGAGCGGCAGGATCACGGCGAGGAATGCGCTCGCCCCCTGCAGGTTGTAGGTCTGTTCGTGGTAGCGCAGCCCGCCGACGATGAGGGCAAGACCCGTCATGCCGTTCAGCACGATCATGACGACGGCGAGCATTGCGTCCCGCGCGAGCGTGGCGTTCTCGCCCTTGCCGGCGTACATCACGGCCGCGATCATCATGACCTCCATGCCGGTGATCGCGAGCGTGAGGATCAGGGTGCCGAAGGGTTCACCGAGCCTTTCCGCCAGGCATTCCGCGTGACGCACGACGGCGAACGCCGAGACCCCCATGACCGCGAAGAGCCAGAGCGTGACGAGCGAAAACCAGAGCGGGCTCGACAGGTCGGCGAGCCAGCCCTTGCCGAATAGCAGATAGAGCAGCGTCGTGACCAGGCTCGCCGCCAGTGGCCATTCACGGGTCAAGCTCTTCCCTGGCATGCGCGCCCCGCTAGCGTCGTCGAGGATTGGTGGGCCGTGTAGGGATCGAACCTACGACCAATTGATTAAGAGTCAACTGCTCTACCAGCTGAGCTAACGGCCCAATATTTGGGGTGGACGATGGGATTCGAACCCACGACGGCCGGAATCACAATCCGGGGCTCTACCAGCTGAGCTACGTCCACCATCGTCTCATCCACATCTTCGACGTGGCGCGCCCGGCAGGACTCGAACCTGCGACCACCGGCTTAGAAGGCCGGTACTCTATCCAACTGAGCTACGGGCGCACTGCCGATCGGCATCGTCATCTTGGTCGGGGCAGCAGGATTCGAACCTGCGACCCTCTGCTCCCAAAGCAGATGCGCTACCAGACTGCGCCATGCCCCGCCTCAAAGAATCCGCCGGACTGTCGTCCCGGGCAGGGCCACCGCCCTCTCGGGAGCGCGAACTATACGGACGAGGCCTAAGCCGGTCAATTTAAAGCGCTTTTCGCGTGGAAGAGGCTGCAATCGCATGCCAGAATGCGCGCCCCATGGCTGCACAGCTCGTTGACGGCAAAGCGCTCGCCGCGCAGGTCAAGACGCAGATCCGTGCGCAAGTCGAGTCGATGACGGCGCGCGGCCTGCGCCGGCCGGGACTTGCCGTCGTGCTGGTCGGCGACGACACCGCGTCGGAAGTTTATGTGCGCAACAAGCGGCGTGCCTGCCGCGAGTCCGGTTTCATCTCGGTCGCGGCGGACCTGCCACATTCGACCTCCGAGCGCGAGCTCATCGACCTCATCGACGGCTACAACGAGGATCCGGCAATCGACGGCATCCTGGTGCAGCTGCCGCTGCCGAAGCACATCGAACCGGAAGCGGTCATCGAGCGCATCGACCCGACGAAGGATGTCGACGGCTTTCATCCGTACAACGTCGGACGCCTCGCGATCCGCCTGCCGCTCATCAGGCCGTGCACGCCCTACGGCATCACGAAGATCATCGATCACACCGGCATGGCGCCGAAGGGCCGCCACTGCGTCGTGGTCGGCGCGTCGAACAATGTCGGCCGGCCGATGGCGCTCGAGCTGTTGCTCGTCGGCGGCACCGTGACGGTCTGCCACCGCTTCACCAGGGACCTCGAAAGCCACGTCGCGAGCGCGGACATCCTCGTCGTCGCCGTCGGCAAGCCTGGCATCATTCCCGGCGCGTGGGTCAAACCCGGCTCGCTCGTGATCGACGTCGGCATGAACCGTCTCGCGAACGGCAAGCTCGCCGGCGACGTGGAGTTCGAACCGGCGCGCGAGCGTGCTGCGTGGATCACGCCCGTGCCGGGCGGTGTCGGACCCATGACGGTTGCGATGCTGATGCGCAACACGCTCGAATCGGCGCTGAAGCGGCTCGGGGTCTGACCCCTCCTAGCTACGACGCCAGGTCGTACCCTTCGGGCCGTCTTCGAGCACGACGCCCGCCGCGGCCAGCTCGTCGCGAATGCGATCCGATTCCTTGAAGTCCCTGGCTTTGCGCGCGGCGGCGCGTGCGACGATGAGCGCATCGATCGCCGCATCGTCGAGACCCTGCGCGCCGCCTGCCCGGGTCGACAGGCTGCGCGGCCGGCGCAGAAAATCTTCCGGCTCGAGCCTCAGGATTCCGAGCACATCACCGCAAGCTCGCACGCTCCCGGCAAGCGCCGCCGTCCGCGCAGCGTCGCCTGCCGTCCTGGCCGCGTTCAGATCGCGCACCAGCGTCTGGATGACGGCGAGCGCTTCGGGTGTGTTGAAGTCGTCCGACATCGCCTGGTGAAAGGTCTCCGGCAACGATGCCGCCCGGCCGACGCCGCAGCCGCGCAGCGCCAGGTACAGCCGTTCGAGCGCCGCATCGGCCTGCAGGAGATTCTCTTCCGCATAGTTGATCGGCCCGCGATAATGGCTCGACACGACGAAGTAGCGCACGACCTCGGGCCGCACGAGCGGCAGCACGTCGCGCACCGTGAAGAAGTTGCCGAGCGACTTCGACATCTTCTCTTCGTTCACGTTGACGAAGCCGTTGTGCATCCAGAGGTTGACGAAGGGCGTATCGCAGGCCGCGCAGCTTTGCGCGATCTCGTTCTCGTGGTGCGGGAACTTGAGATCCATGCCGCCGCCGTGGATGTCGAAGTGGCTCCCCAGGATTTCAGTCGACATCGCGGAGCACTCGATGTGCCAGCCGGGCCGGCCCTTGCCCCAGGGCGAGTCCCACTGCGGTTCGCCGGGTTTTGAGATCTTCCACAGCACGAAATCGAGCGGATCGCGTTTCGCTTCGTCACGCTCGATGCGCGCGCCGGCGCGAAGGTCATCGAGCTTCTTGCCGGAGAGCCGCCCGTAGGGCGCGAACTTGCGCACGGCATAGACGACGTCGCCGTCCGCTGCGACATATGCGTAGTCGCGCTCGACGAGCCTCGCGATCATGCGGATCATTTCGGCTACGAATTGCGTGGCCCGCGGTTCGCGATCCGGACGCTCGACGCCGAGCGCGGCGAGATCCTCCTGCATGAATGCGATCTGGCGCGCAGTTAGCGCGCTGATCGGTTCGTCGTTCTCCGCGGCGCGCTTGATGATCCGGTCATCGATGTCCGTGATGTTCTGCACGAAGGTCACGTGATAGCCGCTCGCCTTCAGGTACCGCCGCACGGTGTCGAACACGATGAGCATGCGCGCGTGACCGACGTGAATATGGTCGTAGACGGTCATGCCGCAGACGTACATGCCGATGCGGCCCGGCGTCAGCGGCCGGAGCGGTTCCTTGCGGCCAGTCAGCGAATTGTGGATCCGGATGTCTCTCATCGGTTGCTCGTCATCCGGTCCACGCCGCGAGCCGCGCACGCAGCTGCGCTTTGGGAATCAGTGCCAGCAGCGGCTTCAGTTCCGGGCCATGGCTGCGCGCCGTCAGGGCAATTCTGAGCGGCAGGTACAGATCGCTTCCCTTGCGGCCCGTTGCACCCTTCACGGCACTCGTGATGGCCCCGATGTCCGGGCCCGCGGCATCGAGCGCCGCCACCGCCGCGCCGAAGAATTGCGCGCCGGCGGACCGGAGCAACTCGCGATCAAGCGCTGCCGGGGCCGGCAGCTCGCCGAATACGACGTCGACCCAATGGTCGGCATCCGCAGGCAGCACGACGTTGTGGCGGACGAGGTCGACGAAGGACTGTCGATCGCCCGCGCTTGCGCTTGCAGGGAGCTTGGCCGCAAGCCACGTCTCGAGCGTCGCCGCATCGGCCCGTTCGACGGCCAGCTTCTGCCAGTGATTCAACTGCTCCTCGTCGAAGCGGGCGGGCGCACGGCCAAGGTGTCGCACGGCGAAGAACTGAGGCATGTCCGCGGGCTCGAGCCAGCCATCGCGCTCCGGCGCATGGCCGAGGCGAAAGAGATGATTGAGGAGCGCCGGCGCGAGATAGCCGCGCTCACGCAGTTCGCCGACCGATGTGCTGCCGTGGCGCTTGGAGAGCTTCTGCCCGTCCGAGCCGAGCAGCAGTCCCACATGACCATAGCCCGGCGCGCGCAGGTTGAGCGCCGCCAGGATCATGAGCTGGCGCGGAGTGTTCGCAAGGTGATCGTCGCCGCGCAGCACCTGCGTCACGCCCATGAGCGAATCGTCGACGGCATTGCAGAAGAAAAACGCCGGATTGCCCTCCGCCCGGCGAATGATGAAATCGCCGATGTCATCCGAGAGGAATCGCTGCGGCCCATGCACCAGATCGTCGAAGCGGATTTCGGTTGCCGGCGGGACGCGAAAGCGGGTCGCCTCCGGCAGACCCTTCGACCGGCGTTCCGCCCGCTCCGCCTCGCTGAGCGAGCGGCAGGTGCCCGCGTATCGTGGCGGTCGTCCGGCGGCGAGCTGCGTCTTGCGCGAGAGTTCGAGTTCCAGCGGCGTGCAGAAACAAGGGTAGGTCAGCCCGAGCGACGCGAGCTTCGCGAAATGCCCGGCATATATCGCGGACCGCCCGGACTGCAGGTATGGCCCGTGACTGCCGCCGACATCCGGTCCCTCGTCCCAGGCGATTCCGAGCCAGGCGAGCTCCTCGATGAGCGTTCGGGCGTGAACTTCGACGCTGCGTTCGCGGTCAGTGTCCTCCACGCGCAGGATGAAGCGGCCGCCGCCGTGACGCGCCATGAGAAAACTGAAGAAGGCCGTCCGCGCGTTACCGAGATGCAAGGCACCCGTGGGGCTCGGAGCAAATCGCGTGACCGGCGGACCGTTCATGGGCCCGTATGTTACTCGAATGCCAGGGGCTGCCGTCATTGGCCCTCGGCGCCCAGCTCCCCTATGATTCACGCACAATCACGCGACCAAGATGACTCGGCCACGACACACACGACGGAGTCCCCGCCTCATGATTTCGACTCGACCGCTGATCGCCCTCTTCGCACTTCTTGCCGTGAATGCGGTGTTCGCCGCCGACCCGGCGCCGGATGCGCCGCCGGCCGCGACCGATCAGGGCCCGAAGCACACGCGCGTGCGCATCGCGACGAACCTCGGCGTCATCGTCGTGGAGCTCGAAGACGAACGCGCGCCGCTCACGGTCGCGAATTTCCTGCAGTACGTGCGCGAAGGGCACTACAACGGCACCACCTTTCACCACGTCGCGGTGAATTTCGTCGTGCAGGGCGGAGGTTTCACGCCGGACTTCAGGAAGAAACCCGCGCGCGACGGAGTCTTCAACGAATCCGGCAACGGCCTGAAGAACGCCCGCGGCACCATCGGCATGGCGCGCGGCGACAAGAATCCGCACAGCGCGCAAGCGCAGTTCTTCTTCAACCTCACCGACAATGCCGACCTTGATCCGCTGCCGACCCGCTGGGGCTACGCGGTATTCGGCCACATCGTGCAGGGGCTCGACGTGCTCGACCGCATCGGCAACGTCGCGACGGGCGCGGGCGGCGACTTCAAGGAAGACGTGCCCGTGAAAGCCGTGATCATGGAAAAGGTGGAGATCGTCCCGTAGCCGGATCCATGACGACGCTATTCATTTCGGACCTTCATCTCGACCCGAGCCGGCCGGATATCGCTTCGCAATTCCTTGAGTTCCTCGAAGGCGAGGCGAGCTCCGCCGAAGCGCTATACATCCTCGGCGACCTCTTCGAGGTCTGGGTGGGCGACGACGATCCGGAGCCGGAGAAGCGGCGGGCCGTCGCGGGCCTGAAGCGCCTGAGCGATCGCGGCGTGCCCTGCTTCCTCATGCACGGCAATCGGGATTTTCTCCTCGGATCGCGCTTCGCCGGCGAGACGGGCTGCCGAATTCTTGACGACCCGACGATCGTGCACCTGTACGGGTCGCGCGTGCTCGCGACGCACGGCGACATGTTGTGCACCGACGATATTTCGTATCAGCGCCTGCGCACGACGGTGCGCGACCTCGGCTGGCAGTCGATGTTTCTCGCGCTAGCCGTGGAGCAGCGGCTGGCCCTCGCGACGGAAGCGCGCGCCGGCAGCAAGGATCACGTCTCGAGGATGAGCGCCGAGATCATGGACGTGAATCCCGCCGCGGTGCAGAGCGCGATGCGCGCGGCAGGCGTGACGCTTCTCCTGCACGGCCACACGCACCGGCCGAAGGTGCATGAGCTCAGCGTCGACGGCAAACCCTCGAAGCGCATCGTGCTCGGCGACTGGTACGACCAGGGGAGCGTCCTGCGCTGGAATGACCGCGGCTTCGACCTCGTCACGCTCGAGCGCAACTAGACGCGCTCCGGCACTCCGGAGTGAAAACGGAATTGCGGGTCGGGGCCCGTGATGAGATCCGCTTCCGTCGCAGAAAGTACGGCGAGACGGGCGTTCGTATCGAGCTCATGCTCGTCCGCGTGCCGCCGCGCGAGATCCATGTAGATCGTGCGATGCCGGGCTTCGGACTCCGCCAGGCCCCGGTAGAGTTCGGCCATCGGCCCGTCGAGTCGCGGTGCAAGCCGTTCGAACCGCTCACAGGAACGCGCTTCGATCAGGGCGCCGATCACCAGCAGATCGAGCTTGCGGGCGGGCTCATGCGCGACGAGCTGCCTGCGAAGGCCGGCGGCGTAACGTGACGGCGACAGACGCTGGTGGCGCACGCCGAGGCGCGTCATCAGCTTTTCCACCTGCTCGAAGTGCCTGAGTTCTTCCCGCGCCAGCCGGGACAGCTGGCGCGAAAGGGGCTGGTCCTGCGGATAGGTGAAAAGAAAAGCGAGCGCCGTGGATGCGGCCTTCTTTTCGCAGTTTGCGTGATCGACGAGGAGTTCCTGCCAATCGACGCAAGCCCTTGCGAGCCAGGCTTCGGGCGTGCGGGCCCGCAGGATCGACTTCTCCCCGGGTCCGCTCACGGGCTGGCCGCCGGGGACCCGAGCGAGTCGATGGCCCCGATGAGCGCGGTGGCGCTCTGGAAACGCTTCGCCGGCGCCTTCGCGAGCATGCGCTCGACGAGCGGCTGCAGATGCCCGCTGTCGGGCGGCAGCATCGGCACGCTCTCCTGGGCATGCTTGTAGATGACCTCCATCGGCGTGCGGCCGAGGAAGGGCTTCTCCCCCGTGCAGAGTTCGAAGAAGAGCGCGCCGAGACTGTAGATGTCGCTGCGCTCGTCGCAGCCGTGGCCGTGACCCTGCTCGGGGCTCATGTAATACGGCGTGCCGAAGATCTCGCCGGTCGCCGTGATGTCGGCCTCGAGCTCGAGCTGCTTGGCGAGCCCGAAATCGATCAGCGCGATCGACCCGTCCCGGCGCAGCATCACGTTGCCGGGCTTCAGGTCACGGTGCAGGACGCCCACGGCGTGAATCGCCTCGAGCGCACAAGCCATCTGGCGCAGGTACCCAAGGGCCTGCGGCGGATCCATCGGCCGCTTGAGGCGCTCGCGCAGGTCGCCGTGCGGGAAATATTCCATGGCGATATACGCATGGTCGTCGGCGATGCCGAGATCGTGAATGCGCACGACGTTCGGATGCTCGACCTTGGAGACGACTTCGTACTCCTGCAGGAAGCGGTCGAAGCTCAGGCTCCCTTCCTTCACGTCAGGCACTTCGTGGAATACCTTGAGGACGACGAGGTCGCCCGCACGCTCGCTTTCCGCGAGAAACACGGTGCAGAGCTTGCCGGCCTGGATGACCCGGATGAAGCGCTCGCCCTTGATCGTCACATCGCCGAAGCGGTACATGCGTGCCGCTTCGGGCTGGCTCTTGAACACGGCCCGCAGACGCTTGCGCTGGCGCGCGGCCTCGCCGATGGCACCGCTGAACTGCCGATGGTCGAGCCGGTCGCGCGCGAAGAAATGCTCGGCGCCAGCCTGCACCGCACGCCGCATGACCTCGGCGTTCAATTCCGGGACGAGGAAGATGACGGGAGGAAACTGCGGGCGCGACGTGTATTCGCGCAGGGCGTCGAAGTCCGAGTTGCTGCCGGCTTCAGCATCGAGCAGCACGACGTCGAACGCGGCCGCCGTGAATTCCGCGGCGAGCGGGCCGTCCCGCCCGCCGTCGCGCTCGGCGATCTCGACATCGGGCCAGGCCGTTTCAAGATGCAGCCGCAACAGGCGCCGAAAGTCGGCGCTTGCCGCGATGACCAGGATCCGGGGAGCCACGGCCGCGCCCTGACGCCCTAGCGGCGGGCGAGCGTGCTCGGCACGCGCAGGCCGATGACGAGATCCCCGACATTCGTGCCGGTCGGACCGGTGCTCACCAGGTCACCGCTTGCTTCCAGGAACGAACCCGAGTCGCAGCGATCGAGGCAGGTCTGCGCATCGAAGCCCGCGATCGTGCCGCGATCGAGCGTCGAGCCGTCGACCAGCGCGCCCGCATCGTTCGTCGGGCCATCGGTTCCATCCGAGCCCGCCGCAAGCAGGGCGAGATCGTCGTGACCCGCGAGGAGCCGCGCCGCGGCAAGCGCAAGGTGCTGGTTGCGCCCGCCACGGCCCGGCGACTCGGGCAGGACCACCGTGGACTCGCCGCCCCAGAGATTCAGATCCGCCTCGCTCAGGATCATTTCATGCGCGCAATGCACGGCAAGCCGGCAGGCGTCGCCGGTGAAGTGCTGCGCGTGAACGGCAACCTTGAGGCCTTGCTTGACGCCCGCGACGTGCGCGGCCTCGAGCGCATCGTCGAGCCGCGCGATCACCTCGCGCTCGATCCTGAGGTCGTCCGGGATGGTGGCGGGGAGCGCGGATTTCATGATGGCCTGGACCCACGCCGGCATCCGGCCGGGTCCGATCACGGACTCCGGTGCCCCGAGGATTCCGGAACCGATGACCGAGGGATCATCGCCCGGCACGTCGCTGACGAGAAACGCATGCACGTCGAAGCCACCCAGATGGCGCAGGAGCCTCCCTCCTTTGATGAGCGACAGGGTCTTGCGGATCCGGTTGAGCCCGATGATGTCGAGTCCGATCGACAGGCCCCACTCATTCACCTTCCTCAGATCGGCGAACGACACGCCTTCCGGCAGCGCCTCGACGAGGCTCGACGCGCCGCCCGAAATCAGGAAGAGGACTTTCTGTGCGGGCGCGAGGCCTTGCAGCCGGCGCAGCAGCTCGGCACCCGCTGCGAGGCTGCGCTCATCGGGTAGCGGGTGTCCGCTCGCCAGGCAGGTTACGCCGGCGGCGCGTTCGAGCCCGGGATCGAAATGACGATCCTTCGAGATCACCAGCGCTTCGATGACCCGCGGGCCCAGGCAATCGAGCGCACCGAGCGTCATCGCGGACGCGGCTTTGCCGATCGCGAACACCCGCCAGTCATTGCAATCCGGGAGCCGGGCAGCCGCGGCACGCGTGCAGCTGCGGCCATTGACGCTCTCGAGCGCGCGCTCGAGCACACCGAGCAGCATGCGCCGGTGCGGATCGGACATCGGCAGTGACTTGAGCTCGCGTCCGCGCGCGTTCACGCGCCCCGCACGGCCCTGAGCGCGCGCCCGCGTTCCGCGCGCCGCCGCGACTTCGCATCGTCGGAGCGTTCGGTCTGCAGGCGGCTCAGGTACTCCGGCGTCACGTCACCCGTGACGTATTCGCCGGAAAAACAGGACGTGTCGAATTCTTCGATCTTGGCGTAGTCGTGGCGCACGGCCGCGAGCAGATCCGAGAGGTCCTGGTATACGAGCCAGTCCGCGCCGATGATCTTCGCCACTTCATCCTCGGTGCGGTCCGCCGCGACCAGCTCGGAGGTCGCCGGCATGTCGATGCCGTACACGTTCGGGAAACGCACGGGCGGCGCGGCGGACGCGAAGTAGACCTTGCGCGCCCCGGCTTCGCGTGCAATTTCGATGATCTGCGCGGACGTGGTGCCGCGCACGATCGAATCGTCGACCAGCATCACGTTCTTGCCGCGAAACTCGAGATCGATCGCGTTCAGCTTGCTGCGCACGGATTTCTCGCGCTGCTCCTGGCCGGGCATGATGAAGGTGCGGCCGATGTAGCGGTTCTTGATGAAGCCTTCCCGGTACTTTGTATTCAGCATGTGCGCGACCTGCAGCGCACTGGTGCGGCTCGTATCCGGAATCGGGATCACGACGTCGATGTCGTGATCGGGCTTGAGGCGCAGGATCTTCGCGGCGAGCCGCTCGCCCATCCTCAGGCGCGCCTTGTAGACCGAGATGTTGTCGATGATCGAGTCCGGGCGCGCGAAATAGACGTACTCGAAGATGCAGGGCGCGTGACGCACGGCGGCGACGCACTGCTGCGTGTAGAGCCTGCCCTGCTCGTCGACGTAGGCGGCCTCGCCCGGCGCCACGTCGCGCAGCAGCTTGAAGCCCAGCATGTCGAGCGCCACGCTTTCGGATGCGAGCATGAACTCGGGCCCGCGCGCCGTTTCGCGCCGCCCGATGACGAGCGGGCGGATGCCGTTCGGATCGCGAAAGCCGAGCACGCCATGGCCGATGATCATCGCGACGACCGCGTAGCCGCCGCGGCAGCGCCGGTACACGGCGCTCACGGCCGCGAAGATGTCCGCCGCCGTCACGCGCGGCGTTCCGACCCGCTGCAGTTCCGAAGCGAATACGTTCAGCAGCACTTCGGAATCGGATTCCGTATTGAGGTGGCGCCGGTCTTCGCGCACCAGCACTTCGGCGAGTTCCGTCGCGTTCGTGAGGTTGCCGTTATGGGCAAGGCAAATGCCGTAGGGAGCATTGACGTAGAAGGGTTGCGCTTCGAGCGCGTTGTCCGTGCCCGCCGTCGGATAGCGCACATGCCCGATACCGACGCTCCCGCGCAGCTGCACCATGTGCTTCTGCTGGAAGACGTCGCGCACGAGGCCGCTCGCCTTGCGCTGGAAGAGCTCGCCGTCGCTCGAGGTCATCATGCCGGCGGCGTCCTGGCCGCGGTGCTGGAGCACCGTGAGCGCGTCGTAGATGCGCTGGTTCACGAGGCCCGTTCCGACGATGCCGACGATTCCGCACATGTTTCAGGCGCTCCTCAACATCAGCTGCCCGGGGACTTCAGCGATTGACCCGCGTCGTCGACCAGAGATTTCACCATGGCGCCGGTCGAGTCGGCGAAGGCTCCCAGCTGCGAGTCGCGCCAGGACGGGCCATCGGTGAGCTTCAGGACATGCCCCAAGATGGAGACGACGCCGACAAGCACAAGGCCGCGCAACAAGCCGAAAAAGACGCCAAGCCCGCGGTCCAGCCAGCTGAGCGCGGAATGGCGGATGAAGTACCCGACGACCCCATTGGCGATGCCGCCAAGCACCAGGATGCCTACCAGGATCAACCCACGGGCGACCCAGAGGCTTACTGGCCGCTCGGACAGGACTCCGCCGAGCTCCGGCTCGATGAGGTAGGCGAAGCGCCAAGCGCACCACAGGCCTGCGATCCAGACGACGAGCGAAATGATTTCGCGGATGAGGCCTCGCACGAGGCCGATGATCGCCGACACCAGGACGATCGAGACGAGCAGGATGTCGATGCCGGTCATGCAGGGATATCCTGAAGCAAGAAATCCAGTGGGCGACCCGTTTGCGGGTGCGGCATTCTAGCGGAAACAGGGTCGCGGCACACAGGCCCGCGTGACCGACCGCACACTACGGAAGCGCCACAACCGAGGCCGTCTCGCCGTCGCGCTTCAGGCGCGCGATCAGGTCCTCGGCGGCCTCGCGGGTCGGCTCCGGCCCGACGCGCACCCGATGCAGCAGATGCGAGCCGGTGCCGATGGGCGACACGAATGCCCGATAGCCCTGGCCGCGGAGTTTCGCTGCGAGTCGTTCCGCATTTTCCGCCTTTGAGAAACTGCCGAGCTGCGCGCCCCAGGACGCATCGTTACCGGTGCCGGCCACGGCGGCTTTGGCGGCCTCGGGCTTCGTCGCCACGGGCTTGTCCGCCGCGGGCTTGTCGGCCGCGGCCGCTTGCGGACGCGACTCGGCCTCCGGCGACGCTTGCGCCGTGCTTGCCGGTTCCGGCGCGCTGATGGCTGGAAGTTGCTGGGTCCCCTGGGCGGGCGGCGCGGGCGTTGCCGGTTTCGCGTCGGCCGCCTGCGAACCCGCGGGCTTCACGGGATTGCCGAGCTCGATGATGTAGCTGCGTGTGGTCCCGCCGGCCGCAGTGCCGTTGGCAGCCGCGCCGCGACGCGGCCCGGAAAGTATTTCGGGAACGAGGAGCACGATCACCGCAACGAAGATGATCGCGCCGACCAGGCGTTCTTTCGACGGAGTGTCCATGCGAGGGGCGGAACTCGTGCGTCAGGCGAACCGGCTCAGGTTTTGGGCGCGCGCGAGTATAGCCGATGCCACTCGAGCGCGGGACCGACGACGTGAAACGAACCGAAGACGACGACACGATCGCCCGCTTGCGCAACCGTGCGCGCGGCCTCAAGGGCTGCCCGCAGCGAGCCGGCGCGCCGCGCGTGCACCGTGCGGCCCGCGAACGCGCGCCGCTCAAGCTCGTCGGCGGCGAGCCCCCGCTCGCCGGGTAAGTCGACCAGCAGCCATTCGTCGATGACGGGCGCGACCGCCGCGACTATGGCTGCGACGTCTTTGTCCTTGAGCGCTCCGAACACGGCGATCACGCGGCCCGCCGGCCGCAGGTCACGAAGATTCTCGGCCAGCGTCGCCGCTGCAGCGGCATTGTGGGCCACGTCGAAGATCCATTCGACGCTGCCGCTTGCAACGCGCTCGAATCGTCCGGCCAGCTCGACGGACTCGAGCCCCTGCGCTACAGCAGCGCGCGACACCGCCAAGCGGTCGGCAAGGGTTTCGAGCACGGCAAGCACGGCGGCGGCGTTATCGAACTGCCGCGCGCCGGCAAGCGCCGGCGCCGGCAGGTCGTCATAGGAAGTGGCCGCGCCCTCCCATCGCCACCGCGCGCCGGCGTGCGACCAGCGGAAATCACGGCCGGGTTCGACCAGGCGTGCGCCGATCTCGCGAGCGGCCTGCCGCACGGACGCCGGCATCGCGCGGTCCCCCAGCACTGCCGCCCGACCGGCGCGAAAGATGCCGGCCTTCTCGCGGCCGATCGCTTCCAGGGTCGCGCCCAGCCATTCGACGTGATCGATGCCGACACTCACGAGCAAGGCCGAGTCGGCGTCGATGATGTTGACCGCGTCGAGCCGCCCGCCGAGGCCGACTTCGAGAATGAGCGCGTCGAGCCGGGCATCGGCGAAGAGAAAGAGCGCGGCCAGCGTGTTGTACTCGAAAAAGGTGAGACTCACCGCGCCACGGACATCCTCGATCCGCTCGAACGCCCGCATCAGCGCCGCGTCGCTCGCCTCGACACCGGCGATGCGGACGCGTTCGTTGTAGCGGCTCAGGTGCGGAGAGGTGAACGTTCCCACCTTGAGGCGTCCGGCACCCAGGATGCCGTCGAGCAGCGCAACGCAGGAACCCTTGCCGTTGGTGCCGCCGACGGTGATCACGGGGCAGTCGAACGCACCGAGGCCAAGCGCCGCGAAGACCCGCTGCACGCGCTCGAGGCCGAGATCGATCGTCGAGGGGTGCAGGCGCTCCTGCCAGGCGAGCCAGGCGTCGAGCGATGCAAAGCGGGCGCTCACCGCGCGTCAGTCGGTCGCGACGGGCTGGCCCATGTAGAGCCTCAAGAGGCTGCCGATGCGGTCGCGTTCGTCGCGGCGGTCGACGATCATGTCGACGGCTCCGTGCTCGAGCAGGAATTCGGCCCGCTGGAAGCCTTCCGGCAAGGTTTCCCGGACCGTCTGCTGGATGACGCGCGGGCCGGCAAATCCGATGAGCGCCTTCGGTTCCGCGATGTTGACGTCGCCCAGCATGGCAAGGCTCGCGGACACCCCACCGGTCGTCGGATCGGTGAGCACCGAAATGAAGGGCACATGGGCCGCGGCCAGGCGCGCGAGGGCTGCGCTCGTCTTCGCCATCTGCAGGAGCGAATACAGGGCTTCCTGCATGCGCGCGCCGCCACTCGCGGAGAAACAGACGAGCGGGAGCCTCTCCTTGAGGCATAGCTCGACAGCGCGCGTGAATCGCTCGCCGACGACCGAACCCATGGAGCCGCCCATGAATTTGAACTCGAACGCGCAGGCAACGATGCCGAGACCCTTGAGCGTGCCCCGCATCACGACCAGTGCATCGCGCTCGCCCGTACCCTTCTGGGCGGCGGTCAGCCGATCGCGATAGCGCTTGCTGTCGCGAAACTTGAGCGGATCCTCCGGTTCGATCCCGGTCGCCACTTCCACCGCCGTTCCGGAATCGAGGAAGCGCAGCAGCCGCTCGCGCGCGCCGATGCGCATGTGGTGGCTGCATTTCGGGCAGACATGGAGGTTGCGCTCGAGCTCCGCGCGATAGAGCACGGCGTCGCACGCGCTGCACTTCATCCATAGCCCCTCCGGCACCGAGCGGGTGCGCCGCTCGGTCTTGATGCGCGAAGGGACGATGCGCTCAAACCATGACATGGGGCCGGATCATACTCGAAAGGCCGGTTTCGCCTAGGACGGCGCCGGGGAGCCCGAGGCTCGCGGGATAGGTGATGGCGCGCAGGTAGAGCCCCTGCGGTGGAGCTGTAACGCCGGCGCGCGTGCGGTCGCGCAGCTCGAGGAGTTCCCGAATCCAGTCCGGCGCGGCTTCGGCGAGGCCGACGGTGAGCAGCGCGCCGGCGAAGTTGCGCACCATGTGATGCAGGAAAGCATTGGCCGTCACATCGATGATGACGAACTCGCCGTCACGCACGACCGTGACGGATTCCACGCGCCGCACCGGCGTCCGCGACTGGCACTCGGCGGAGCGGAACGACGTGAAGTCGTGCTCGCCGACGAGGAACTGCGCGGCGGCGTGCATCGCGGGAACATCGAGCACACGATGCACGAGGCAGGCGCGCAAACGCGCAAGCGCCGAGCGCGTCGTACGATTCAGGATGACGTAGCGATAGCTGCGGGCAGTGGCCGAATAGCGCGCGTGGAAATCTGCCGGCACGGGGATGGCCCAGAGCAATGCGATGTCATCCGGCAAATGCGTGTTGGCGCCGAGCACCCAGCCACGGCTGGAGCGAACCGCCGTCGCATCGAAGTGGGCGACCTGGCAGAGCGCGTGCACCCCGGCGTCGGTGCGGCCCGCACACGTCACGTCGATGGGGTGGTTGGCAACTTCGGAGAGCGCGCGTTCGACCTGTGCCTGGATGGAATCGACGTTCGCCTGCGACTGCCAGCCCGCATAGGCCGTTCCGTCGTATTCAACACCGACGGCGATCCGCATGCCGCGCGCGAAGCCCGGGAGCCGGCGAGCCTAGCCCGGAAGCGAGGCGATCAGACGCTGCGCTTCCTGCTTCTGGCTTGCGCTGCCTTCGGTAAGGACTTCCTCGAGGATGCTGCGCGCGCCTTCCGGGTCGCCCATGTCCATGTAGGCGCGAGCCAGGTCGAGCTTGGTGCCGACCTCGCTCATCGTCACCGGCTCGAGTTCGGGCAATGCCAGGTCTTCCGCCGGCAGCCGCTCCGTCGCCGTCGGCTCGCGGTCGCGGTCGCGGTTGCCCGCCACCTCGCCGACATCGAGGTCGAGCTTGTAGCGGGAACTCGTCGCGCCAGTGCTCGTGTCGGTGAACACGTCCGTCGAAAAGCGTTCTTCGGCCGTGCCGCTCGGTTTCGGCTGGCGTTGCGTATCGCCGGACAGCGCCGCCGACAGGCGGTCGAGGTCCATGTCGAGATTCTCGTCCACCGCGCCCATCTTCAGCGTCCGCTGCGTGGCCGTCCGGCCGGCCGCATCTGGCGCACCGACGCGCATGGTCGCGTTGCTGTCCGCGCCGTTGGCGCGGCTCGAGGATGGCTGGTCGGTATCGTCGCCCAGCACCCAGGTGCCGGTGCCGCCGTCGCGCGAGATGGGATCGTCAAGCGATGCCGTTTCCACCGTGCGGTGCGGATCGCGGCCACGGCCTGCGGCCTCATCCAGCAGTTTTCGCGACGCTTCGTCGAGGCCCGCGACCATGGTCGGCGCGTCAGCGGGGTGGTCGGTCTCTTCGTCGAGCGCTTCGATGGTGCCGGTGTCGCCAGTCGGCAGGCTCGACAGGTCGAGTCCGAGGTCATCGAGCGCAAGTTCCGCTGTCTGGTCCGCCGGCGCGTCGTGGCCCTGGCGGAAAATCGCCGAGTCGATCTTTTCGCGAACCGTGCCCTCGCGCCGCAGCGCCGGTGTTTCCACCGTCGGCACGTCGTGGGGCTGCATCTGCACGGTTTCCTGTTCCACGGTCGGCGCGTCGAAGGCCGTCGACTCGATGGTCGGGGACTCCATAGTCGGGACCGGCATTTCGCGCGTCGATGAGGTGGCCCCGATGTTGAAGTCGAGGCCGTCGGAAGAGAACGCCGGTGACTCACCCGTCGCAGACGTGGAGTCGCCCCCCAGGTCGAGGTCGATGCCGCCGCCCTTGCCGTCTTCGGGAGCGGCCAGCAGGTCGACGTCCACGCGGTTCTCGCCGCCTTCAAGATTCAGGTCGACTTCCTGTGCGACCGCCGCATGGCCCGCCCGCGATTGCAGGAAGAGGTCGTCGTCCGGGCAGATCTGCTTGCCCATGATGACGATCTTGTCCCACTCGCTGGACGGCGCCTGGGCGCGCGTCTCGTGGAGCTCGCGCGCCTGCTGCAGGAACGCGTCCTTGTTGCCCCAGACGAAAAAGATCTCGAGCAGCTTCAACTTGAGGTCGCGCCGTTCCGGGTGGCGTTCGATCGCGATGCGAACGAGGTCCGCGGCCTGGTCATACAGGCCATAGGCCATGTGGAAGTCCGCTTCTGCGAGCGGATCGCCCTGATCGAGGTTGATCGCCGTTTCGCTCGAAATGGTGTCGTCCGTCAGCGGCTTCGTGACGGCTTCGGGCCGTGAGCGTTCGGCGCGGATCTCCGCGACCATCGGCGCCGACGGGCGCTCGCCACTCTCTTCAACCAGGAATGAATCCGCCTGGTCATCGTCCTCGCGGAGGTTGCGGAATTTCGCCGTGGTCTCCGGCGACACCGCGGCCAGGCGACCGAGTGTTTCGTCGAGGTCCGGCGCCCGCCGGCGGCGCGCCAGGACACGCACGACGACGAGCAGCAGCAGGACCGCGACAACCGCGATCAACATCCACGGCTGCACGAATTCCTTGATCGAGTCGAGGAAGCTCTTGCTCTCTGCCGCAGGAGCCGGCGTCGTCTCGGCAGGCGGCGTGGGCGCCTCGGACGGCTGCGCTTCGGTCGGCGTCGGCTCGGCCGGCGCTGTCGTCGGAGCTTCGACAGGAGCCGTTGCCGTAGTCGGTTCCGCTGGCGCTGGCGTGGGAGTCGGTGCAGGTGTCGGTGCCGTCGTCGCACCGGCCTGGGCCGCCGCCTGCTGTTGCGCGGCCAGCTGTTGCTGCAAGCGGGCCAAGTCGGCATCCTTGACGTCGAGCAGCCGCCGTTGCTGATCGAGCTGATCCTCGAGACCCTTGATCTTGTCGCGGAGATTGGCCGCCTCGGTGGACGCCTCGGAGCCCGATGGCCCGCCGGCGCTGGCGCCACCCGCTTCGCTGCCTTCGCTCGGTGTTACCAGCCGCAGGTGCGGGCTGGAAGTTCCGCCGCCGCTCGCGCGCCATTCGGAGTACTGGCTGGCAACCGCGGCCGCCGCTTCATCGGCAGACAAGGATTCGATCTGGCCGCCATCCGGAATTCTCAGGATCGCACCAGCTCGCAGCCTGTTGATGTTGCCCTCGAAGGCCTCCGGATTGGCGCGATAGAGCGCCATCATCGTCCGGTTCACTTCGCGAAGGCTTCCCGGCCGGACATTACGCGAGATGTCGAACAGCGTGTCGTTGCGGCGAACCTGATAAGTGGCGGCACCCGGGCTCACCGCCGTCGCGGCAGAAGATTCCTGAGGCGTGGCCGCGGGCGTCGGTTCCGGAGCGCGCTGCACCGAGCCGGCTCGCGAGCTTGGCGCTTCGCCTGCTTCCGGTGCCGCGACGGGCGCGGCAGCGCGCTCGGTCTCGCCCGGTGTGAAAACCGGCGGATCGAGCAGGATCGTGTATTCGCGCAGCAGATGGCCGCGCGCCCAGTTCACTTCGACGAGGAACGTGACGAAAGGCTCGCTGATGGCCTCATTCGAGCGCACCAACAGCACCGCGCGGCCGTCGGCCGCGCGTTGCACGCGGAACATGAGTCCGCTCAGGAAAATCGGCCGGTCAAGACCGTAGCGCGTGAAGGTGTCGCGCGACGCGAGCGCCGCGCTGACGGAGCTCAGTTCGTCGGGAGTCGCCGAAACGAGTTCGATCTCGGCATTCAGTGGCTCATTGAGCGCCGAATTGACATGGATCTCGCCGAGTCCGAGCGCAAATGCGCTGACCGGCGAAAGGAGCAGCGCCAGCACAGCGAGACGCAGCATTGTTCGTGACATCAGGACTCCCCGGGAACGCGGCTCGTGGAGGCCGAATACGCCTCTATACAGTAGTTTAGGCACCGTTCTTCACAAGCCCGGTCATCAGGCGCCGAACTATAGCTTAACAATAGTCAGAGACCAAAGTCTTTGCGCGGCAGGCACTTGGATGAATTTCACAGTTCTTGCATCGGGCAGGCCCACTCTACCCGGACTGTGGAGTGCGTCAGAAGGCGCGGCCGGCTCCGGATCAGTCAGATTTGCCTCCTGGGACGGTCGGAGTCGACGAGCGCACGTCAGCATTCTGCGCCCGGTTTCGCAGGTAGTGATCGACCAGCACCAGAGCCAGCATCGCCTCGGCGATCGGCGTCGCCCGCAGGCCGACACAAGGGTCGTGGCGGCCGGTCGTCGACACGTCCACCGGCCGGCCCTCAAGGTCGACCGTGGACCCGGGCAGCGGGATGCTGGAAGTCGGCTTGATCGCGATATGCGCGACCAGCGTCTGGCCGGATGAGATGCCGCCGAGGGTGCCGCCAGCGTTGTTGCTGAGAAAACCGGCCGGCGTGATGAGATCGCGATGCTCCGAACCGCGCTGGGCGACGGCTCGAAAGCCGGCCCCGATCTCGACGCCCTTGACCGCGTTGATACCCATCAGCGCGTGCGCGACATCGGCATCGAGCCGATCGAACACCGGTTCGCCAAGGCCTGGCGGCAGGCCCGTCGCCATGACGGTGACGCGTGCGCCGATCGAGTCACCTTCTTCCCGGAGCTTCCAGATGAGCTGCTCGAGCTCGGGCACGCGCGCCGGATCCGGGCAGAAAAAGGGATTGTCGTACGCCGAGCGCGGATCGACCGGGTCGAGCACGAGCGAGCCGATCTGCGACAGGTAGCCCGAGATCTCGATGGCGCAGCGTTCGCGCAGATATTTCCGCGCGATCGCACCGGCAGCGACGCGCATGACCGTTTCACGCGCAGACGACCTTCCCCCGCCGCGATAGTCGCGACGGCCGTATTTCTGCTGATAGGTGTAGTCCGCGTGCCCCGGCCGAAACCGGTCCTTGATCTTTTCGTAGTCGCGTGCGCGTTGATCGACGTTGTCGACCAGGAGGCCGATCGGAGTGCCGGTGGTGACCCCTTCGAAAACGCCCGACAGGATCCGCACCTGGTCGGGCTCCCGGCGCTGGCTCGTGAATTGCGAAGTGCCCGGACGCCGCCGATCGACGTCCGGCTGCAGATCGCTTTCGGCAAGCGCAAGACCCGGCGGGCAGCCGTCGACAACACAGCCGATCGCGGGTCCATGGCTCTCGCCGAAGGTCGTGACGGTGAAGAGCTTGCCGAATGTGTTGCCTGACATGTCCCTTGAGGTCCAACCGAATCAATCGTCCAATGCGCCTTCGAAGTCCGCGGCATGGCGCTCGAGCTCCGCGCGGGTCAACAAGAACACCCCGCCGCCACCGCGCGCGAATTCGAGCCACAGGAACGGCACCCGCGGAAAAGCCTTGGCGAGCGCGCGATCGCTGTTGCCGACTTCGACGATGAGAATACCCGCTCGCGTCAGGAATGTCCGCGCCCGCGCCAGGATCCGGCGCACGGCGTCGAGGCCGTCGCGCCCGGAACACAGCGCTGTCGCGGGCTCGCGGCGATATTCCAACGGCAGCGCCGCGTACTCACGCGTCCCGACGTATGGCGGATTCGCGACGATGAGGTCGAAGGGACCCTCGCCCGCCGCCGGAAAGAGATCCGCGCGCCGCAAGCGCAGCCGGGTGCGTACGCGAAGAGCGCGGGCGTTGACCGCGGCGAGCGCCAGTGCGGCCGTGGAAATATCGGTAGCGACGACGCGCGCACGCGGAAAATACCGGGCGCAGGCAACGGCGATGCAGCCGCCCCCTGTGCCAATGTCGAGGATGCGCCGCACCCGGCCCGGCGCAAGCCATGGGCGAAAGCGCGCCTCGATCAATTCCGCGATCGGCGAGCGCGGAATGAGGGCACGGCGGTCGACCTTGAATGGCAGGCCGGCGAAAAACGTCCGGCCGATCAGGTAGGGCGTCGGCACGCGATCCCGGATCCGCCGTCGTGCCAGCCCGCGAATGCGTTCGCGCACGCGCGCAGTCACCGCCTTTGCGTAGACCTCGGTGGAACTTTCGAGCGGCAGACCCGCGGCATGCAGGACGAGCGCCGCCGCGTCGTCCCAGGCGTTGTCGGTGCCATGGCCGAACGTGACGCGTGCGTCAAAGAGTCGCAACGCAAGTCGGCGGATCTCATCGGCGACGGTGGAGCGCGGCGGCACGCAAGGTTTGACAGGACTGACGCGGGAGTTGCGCGCGGCCAGTCTACTGGCCGGGAGCGATGTCCCCAACTGGTGGCATGCGCCATAATGCGCGCCCCTCACTCGAGCCTGCGCATGAGCCGAACCCACCGACTGCTCCTTGTACTCTGCGTCCTCGGAGCCGGCGCGCTCGGCGCCTGGTGGGCAGCCCGCGGCCCCGCGCAGCCTGTCAACTCCGTCGCCCTGGTGAATGGCACTCGGCTCGACCCTGCGCGCAGCATCGCCAAACTCGATCTGGTCGACCAGACCGGCGGCCGCTTCACGCAGACGCGCCTGCAGGGGCACTGGTCCATCGTCTATTTCGGCTTCACGGCCTGTCCGATGATCTGCCCGACGACGATGGCGATGCTCAAGGATGTCGCGCGCCGGGTCGGGACCTTGCCGGGGCGATCGCGGCCGCAGGTCATCCTCATCACCGTCGATCCGGAAACGGATACGCCGGTCGTCATGGGCCGGTACGTCGAGGCGTTCGATCCGGCATTTGTCGGTCTCACCGGCAGCAAGGCGGCGCTCGATGACGCTGCCGCGAAATTCAGCGTTGCGCACAGCCGCTCGGGCGACGGCGGCTCCTTCGACCACAGCTCGACGATCTACCTGGTCGACCCCGCCGGCGCGCTGAGCGCTGTGTTCACGCCGCCGCAAACGGCCGCGGGCATCGCGGACGACTATCGACGCCTCGTCGGTGCGCCGGACGGCGTTTGAGGCAGCCGATGACGCATGAAGCGCCCGGCCGCGGCATCGGCGAACGTTCGTTCGTGTGGATGCAGTACGTCATTCCACAGCACTTCATCTCGCGCCTGGTGTATCGCGCCACCCGCAGTTCCTGGCCGTGGTTCAAGAACCGGTTGATCCGCTGGTTCATCGGCCGCTTCCCCGTCGACATGAGCGAGGCCCGCGAGCCCGATGCGAGCCAATTTGCGACGTTCAACGCGTTTTTCACTCGGGAGCTGCGCGCGGGGCTGCGACGCGTCGACCCGGCGCCGGATGCCGTCGTGTCGCCCGCCGACGGCTTCATCAGCCGAGCGGGTCCCATCGATGCCGAGACTCTGATCCAGGCGAAGGGGCAGGCCTATCAACTCGCCGACCTCCTCGCAGGCGCGGCGCACTGGGCCGCCAAGTTTCGTGGCGGATCGTTCGTAACGGTCTATCTCGCTCCGTTCAACTACCACCGCGTGCACGTTCCGACCGACGCGACGCTGCGCGAGACCTGGTACGTGCCGGGGCGACTCTTCAGCGTCAACACCGCGACGGCGGCGGCCGTGCCCCGGATCTTCGCGCGCAATGAACGCATCATCGCTCTCTTCGACACCCCGGCAGGGCCGATGGCCGAAGTGCTGGTCGGCGCATTGAACGTGGGCAGCATGTCGACGGTCTGGCACGGCGAAGTGACGCCGAAGGCGAAGCGCGTCATCACGCGGCTCGCCACACCCGAAACGGGCGCCACGCTCGAGCGCGGCGCCGAGATGGGCCGATTCAACATGGGTTCCACAGTCGTGCTGCTGTTCGCACCCGGCACGGTGACTCTCGACCCCGGGCTTGATCCGGGTCGCGTCATGCGCCTCGGCGACCGCATCGGCCGATGGCGGGCGCGCACTTGACTTCGGGCGGCTCGAACGGATCGGCATGGCGCCCGACCGCGTCCATGCAAGCGCTCGCGACGCGCGCGGCGCTCCTTGCGACCGTGCGCCGCCATTTCGCTGATCGCGGCGTACTCGAAGTCGAGACGCCGATCTGGTCCGCGGCAGGCGTAACCGACGTGCACATCGAGAGCCTGACTGCGAGCGCCCGCGGGCTTGGTCTCAGCGGATTCCTGTCGACGTCGCCGGAGTTCGCCATGAAGCGCCTGCTGGCCGCCGGCAGCGGCGATATCTACCAGATCTGCCGTGCCTTTCGCGACGGCGAGCGCGGCCGTTTCCACAATCCGGAATTCACCCTCATCGAGTGGTACCGGATCGGATTCGACATCGAACTCATGATGAACGACGTCGAGACCTTGCTAGCCGCCATGTTGGCGCCGCTGCGTGCCTCCGCGACCTGGCAGCCAGCGGTTCGCCTGAGCTACCGCGAGGCCCTGCGGCGCCATGCGGGCGTCGACGCCTTCGATGACTCCATTGCGATGCTGCAAGGCGCGCTCGTGGAGCGCGGCGTCACGATCCCGGACGGGCTCGGCACGGAACGGGATCCCTGGCTGGACCTGATCATGTCGACGGTCGTCGGACCCGAGCTCGGGCACGGCGCGCTTTGCTTCATTCACGATTATCCAGCTTCGCAGGCAGCGCTTGCCCGCCTGCGACCCGCCGATCGGGAAACGGCGGAGCGCTTCGAGGCCTATCTCGATGGTATCGAGCTTGCGAACGGCTTCCGCGAACTCGCAGATGCCGCGGAACAACGCCGCCGCTTCGATGCGGACCGCTCGGCACGGCGCAGCATGGGACGGGAGTCACCGCCCATCGATGAGAACCTGCTCGCAGCTCTGGCGTCCGGCCTGCCCGACTGTTCCGGCGTTGCGCTAGGCTTCGATCGTGTAACGATGCTCGCCTGCGGAGCGCGCTCGATCGATGAAGTGATAGCGTTCGCCGCGGAGCGCGCCTGACACGAATGCCGGAGAGTCGCGATGAGTTTTGCCGCAAGCCCGATCGACTTCGCCAACAAGCAGCGCGGCTACGCCGAGCTGGCGCAGGCTCTCACAGGCCTCCTGACCGGAGAGCGCAATCGCATCGCGAATGCCGCCAACACGGCCGCCCTGCTCTTCGATGCGCTGCCCGCCGTCAACTGGACAGGATTCTATTTCGCGCAGGGCCGCGAACTCGTCATCGGCCCATTCCAGGGAAAACCGGCGTGCGTGCGCATCGCCTTCGGCCGCGGAGTCTGCGGGCGCGCTGCCGCCGATCGCCTGACGGTGGTCGTGCCGGACGTCAATGCATTTCCAGGACACATCGCCTGCGACAGCGCGTCGCGATCCGAGATCGTCGTGCCGCTGGTGCGTGAATCCAGGCTCATCGGCGTGCTCGACGTGGACAGCCCGGAACTCGCCCGCTTCGATCAGGCGGACCGGCTCGGGCTCGAGCGGATCGCGGAGCTCTTCCTCGCCGCGAGCGACTGAGCCCCGGGGCTACTGCTTCGAGCGCGAGATATAGGCGCCCGTGCGCGTATCGATACGCAGGATCTCGCCTTCGTTGATGAAGAGCGGCACCCGCACCACGGCACCCGTCTCGAGCTTCGCGGACTTCTGCCCGCCGGTCGCCGTGTCGCCGCGCAGGCCCGGATCCGTTTCGATGACCTTGAGATCCACATGCGCGGGCGGCGTGACCTGCAGCGGCACGCCGTTCCAGAGCGTCACGATGCAGCTGACGCCGTCCTTCATCCATTGCGCGCCATCGCCCACCGCTTGCTTGCCGGCCGTGTGCTGCTCGAAAGTCTCCGGCACCATGAAATGCCAGAAGCCGCCGTCCGTGTACAGGTACTGCATATCGACGTCGACGACATCCGCGCCTTCCAGCGTATCGCCCGACTTGAAGGTGCGCTCGATGACGCGGCCCGTCTTGAGATTGCGGATCTTCACGCGGTTGAAGGCCTGGCCCTTGCCCGGCTTGACGAATTCGTTCTCGACGATCGAGTAGGGGTCGCCGTCGAGGAGAACCTTGACGCCCGACCGCAATTCGCTGGTGCTGTAGCTCGACATGGTCTCGCTGCTCGTGGCTTGGGTTGGCGACGCCGCTTGCCGATTCTGTGACGAGCCGCAAGGCCTGCACCGGGGCGTCCAAAAAAAGGCCGCGTATGATAGCCGCAAGACCTCTCCCAGGCCAGCTTGAGCGGGTCCGCCCCGCACGGAGCGCCTTGGACGGGGTGCTACAATCCGCCGCCCTTTTTTCGAGCCCCTTAAGAGCCCCCGAGGAGCGAATCTTGAGCGAAGCCGGCGCCGTGCCCATGATCGTCATGACGCGCAGCCAGGACCACGTCGAGGCCGTGAACTCGACGCTGCGCAATGCCGGCCACCCCGCGCACTGCACGTGGATCTCGGACCTGAGGGACCTCTCCGACGCGCTCACGCAGATCAATCCGGAGCTGCTCGTCTGCTTCAGCGAGGAGCAGGGCATCGACCTCGGGACGATCATGAAGGTCCGCAATCAGTTCGGCCCGGAAGTGCCGGTGCTCATCGTCCGCGCGCGGGTCGACGAGGAAGTGATCGCCGAGGCGATGCGGGCCGGCGCCCAGGACGTGATCTCGCTCGCCAACCGCAATCGCCTGCAATCGGTCGTCACACGCGAGCTCAGGGCGTTCCGTCTCGAGCGTGCGCTCAATGCGACGCTCAATTCCGCGCGCGAGTACAAGCAGCAGCTGCAGACCTTCATGACGGGATCGGCGGATGCGATCGCGCACGTGGCCGACGGCATCGTCGTCGACGCAAATCCCGCCTGGCTCGAGCTCTTCGGATTCCCGGACGCCGAGAGCCTGGTCGGCCAGCCGCTCATGGACCTGTTCGACGCCGATCGCCAGGCCGCGCTCAAAGGCGCGCTGGTCGCGACGATGCAGGGCAAGTGGAGCGATCACGCATTGCGCATGAATGCCCAGCTGTCGGACGGCTCGCTGCTCGCACTGGAACTGACGCTCGACCGCTCCGAGTTCGACGGCGAAGCCTGCGTGCGCGTCTGCGTGCCGACGCGCAAGGACGACGACCACGAGATCGAGGAGCAACTGCAGGAAGCCGTGCGCACGGATCCGTCGACCGGATTCCTGCACCGCAAGTATTTCATCGACGCGGCGCGCGCCCGCCTGCAGCAGCCGGTCAAGGGCGGCGTGCGCTACGTGGCGTACCTGAAGCCGGACAAGTTCGCGGCGATCCAGGGCGACATCGGCATCATGGCGAGCGAGGACTTCCTGGTCGCGTTTGCAGAACTGCTGCGCGATCAGCTGCAGCCGAGCGACGTCGCCGGCCGCTTCGGCGGCAACAGTTTCGCGGCGCTCCTCGAGCGCGGCACCACCCGGGACGTCGAAGCTTGGGCCGAGCATGTCGTGCAGAAGATCGGCGCAAACACGTTCCTGGTCGCCGACAAGTCGCTGACCGCCACCTGCACCGTCGGCCTCGGCATGCTGCCCTCGACCAATCCGGACCTCGCTTCCGCCCTGAGCGACGCCGCATCCGCGAATCGGCGGGGCCGGGACCAGGGCGGCAACCAGTTCTACGTCGTCGACAAGTCCGATACCGACACGCGCGTGCAGGCCTACGACAAGATCTGGGTGAAGCACATCAAGTCCGCTCTCATGGAGAACCGCTTCCGGCTCGTGCAGCAGCCGATCGCGAGCCTGCAGGGCGACGACAAGGGCATGTTCGACGTGCTGGTGCGCATGCTCGATGAGCAGCAGAAGGAAGTGCTGCCGTCCGAATTCATGCAGGCGGCGGAGCGCAACGACCTCTTGAAGAACATCGATCGCTGGGTCATCGGCGCGTCGATGTCTTTCTGCGCGGCGCGCAAGCCGAGCTGCATTTTCGTGCGGCTCTCCAGGGACACGGTGATCGACAAGTCGCTCGCCACCTGGCTCGGCAACCAGCTCAAGGCGAGCAAGGTCGACCCGGCCCGCATCTGCTTCCAGGTGACGGAAGACACGGCGGCGCAGTACCTGAATCAGACCCGTGAGATGATCAAGACCCTGAAGCCGATGGGGTTTCGCCTGGCGCTCGAGCACCTCGGCGCGGGCCGCGACCCGGCTTCGCTCATCGAGCACCTCGCGGTCGATTTCGTGAAGATCGACGGCTCGCTCATGCAGGGCCTTGCCAGCAATCCGATCCTGCAGCAGAAGGTGAAGGGCCTCGTCGATATCGCGAAGCGCAAGAAGATCGAAACGATCGCCGAGCGCGTCGAGGACGCCAATACGATGGCGGTGCTCTGGCAGCTCGGCATCGAATTCATCCAGGGGTATTTCGTCAACGCACCCGAAGAAGTGGTGCTCAAAGCCGAGCGATAAACCGGTGCCGGTGTTGGATAACTGGGGACTTGGGTCGCAGCCCTAACCCAAATCCCCAGTTATCCAACACCGGCACCGGTTTATTCGATTTCCAGGCGATCGACCTTGCGCCAGCCGCGGGGCAGCAGCCCGCCGCGCTGGGCACGCTGGCCGCGGTAATCCTTGAGCTCGCTCGCGTTGAGTGTCATGCGGCGCTCGCCGCTTACGATCACGAGTTTCTGCTCGGAGGTCACGACGGCAAGGCCCGTGAGGATCTCCTCGCGCGTCGCGGCCTTCTTGCCGGAAATGCCGAAGAGCTTGTTGCCCTTGCCCTTCGGGAGCTCGGGCACGTCGGTCACCGGGAATACGAGAAGGCGCCCCTCGCTGCTCACGACGGCAACCACAGGATCGCCCGCCGCCGGCACCGGCGCCGCCGGCAGCACGCCTGCGCCCTCCGGCACCCGCAACACGCCCTTGCCGGCGCGATTGCGCCCGTGCATCTCCTTCAGCCGCACGCTGAAGCCGTAGCCGACATCGCTCGCGATGAGCCAGAGGTCATCGGGTTCGCCGATGAGGACCGCGGGGAATTTCGCGCCGTCGGGCGGATCGATGCGGCCGGACAGTGGTTCGCCCTGCCCGCGTGCCGACGGCAATGTATGTGCCAGCAGGCTGTACGCACGGCCCGTGCTGTCGAGGAACACGGCGAATTGCGTGCTGCGGCCCTTGGCGCTCGCCTGATAGGCGTCGCCCGTCTTGTACTGAAACGTGCGCGGATCGATGTCGTGGCCCTTCGCCTGCCGCACCCAGCCCGCGGTGGATAGCACGACCGTCACCGGCTCGCTCGTGACCAGTTCCGTCTCGTCGATCGCCTGCGCCTCGGCACGCTCGATGATGCGCGTGCGGCGCTCGTCGCCGTAGATCTCGGCGTCGGCCTCGATCTCCTCGCGCACGAGCTTGCGCAGGCGTGCCTTGCTCTTCAAGGTTCCTTCGAGTTCCGCCGCTTCCTCCGCGAGCTCCTGCTGCTCCGCCTTGATCTTCAGTTCCTCGAGCTTCGCGAGGTGACGGAGCTTGGTCTCGAGGATGGCCTCCGCTTGCCGGTCGGAGAGCTTGAAGCGCTTCATCAGCACGGGCTTCGGCTCTTCCTCGCGCCGGATGATGCGGATGATCTCGTCAAGGTTGAGATAGGCGATGAGGAGGCCGTCGAGGATGTGCAGGCGCGCCTGTACTTTCTCGAGCCGGAAGTTGAGCCGCTTGGTGACCGTCTTGATGCGGAACTCGAGCCATTCCGTCAGCAGGTCCTTCAGTCCCATCACTCGCGGCCGGCCGTCGAGCGCGATCACGTTGAGATTCACGCGATAGTTGCGCTCGAGATCGGTCGTCGCAAAGAGGTGCGCCATCAGCTGTTCGGTGTCGACGCGGTTCGAGCGCGGCACGATGACAATACGCGTTGGATTCTCGTGATCCGATTCATCGCGCACGTCCTCGACCATCGGCAGTTTCTTCGCCCGCATCTGCTCGGCGACCTGCTCGATGAGCTTCGAGCCCGAGACCTGGTACGGCAGCGCCGTGATGACGATCGCGCCGTCCTCCTCCTCGAACGATGCGCGCGCCTTGTAACTGCCATTACCGCTCTCGTAGATCTGGATGAGGTCGGCGCGCGGCGAAACGATTTCACCGCCGGTCGGCAGGTCGGGCCCCGGCAGGTGCTTCATGAGCTTGCGGACGGTCGCATCCGGGTCGTCGATGAGGTGGATCAGCGCCGCCGCGAGCTCGCGCAGATTGTGCGGCGGAATGTCGGTCGACATGCCGACCGCGATGCCGCTGCCACCGTTCAGCAGGAGGTTCGGCAGGCGGGCCGGCATGAGCGTCGGCTCTTCCATCGTGCCGTCGAAATTCGGCACCCAGTCGACGGTGCCCTGGTCGAGCTCGGACAGCAGCACGGCGGCATAGGGAGTCAGGCGCGATTCGGTGTAGCGCATCGCCGCGAATGACTTGGGGTCGTCGGGCGAGCCCCAGTTGCCCTGGCCATCGACGATTGGATAGCGATAGGAGAAATCCTGCGCCATGTGCACCATGGCTTCGTAGCACGCGGAATCGCCGTGCGGATGGAACTTGCCGATGACATCGCCGACGGTACGCGCGGATTTCTTGTGCTTCGCTCCTGCCGAGAGGCCGAGCTCGCTCATCGCATAAATGATGCGGCGCTGGACCGGCTTCAGGCCGTCGCAGAGATTCGGCAGCGCCCGGTCGAGGATGACGTACATCGAATAGTCGAGGTAGGCCTTCTCCGCGAAAGTCTTGAGCGGCTTCTTCTCCACGCCTTCGAAGTTGAGTTCGTCCTGCATCAGGAGACTTCGGCGAGATTGCCTTTCTCTTCCAGCCACTCGCGCCGGTCCGAAGCGCGCTTCTTCGCGAGCATCATGTCCATCAGCTGGTCGGTCTTGTCCGCGCCCGTGATGGTGAGCTGGGCGAGGCGCCGGCTCTGCGGTGCCATGGTCGTCTCGCGCAGCTGCGACGGATTCATTTCCCCGAGGCCCTTGAAGCGCGTGACGACGACCTTGCCGCGCGCGCCTTCCTTCTCCAGGCGCTCGAGGAGCTTCTTGCGCTCGTCTTCATCGAGCGCGTAGTACACGGTCTTGCCCACATCGACCCGAAAGAGCGGTGGCATGCAGACATAGATGTGTCCGCCGCTCACCAGCGGGCGGAAGTGGCGCAGGAAAAGCGCGCACAGCAGGGTCGCGATGTGCTCGCCGTCGGAATCCGCGTCCGCGAGGATGCAGACCTTGTGATAGCGCAGGCCGCTGATGTCGCTCGACCCCGGGTCGACGCCTAGGGCCACGCTGATGTCATGCACCTCCAGCGACTGCAGCACCGCGGCCGGCTCGACTTCCCATGTGTTCAGGATCTTGCCGCGCAAAGGCATGATCGCCTGGTAGCCGCGATCGCGTGCCTGCTTCGCGGAGCCGCCGGCCGAATCGCCTTCCACCAGGAAGAGTTCGGAGCGCTCCGGGTCTTGAGTCGTGCAGTCCGCGAGTTTTCCGGGCAATGCGGGTCCCGCGACCACGCGCTTGCGCAAGACCTTCTGCGACGCCTTGACTCGCTCCTGGGCATTCTCGATCGCGAACTGCGCGATCTTCTCGCCGGCATCCGGGTGCTGGTTGAGCCAGAGCGCAAACGCGTCCTTCACGATGCCCTGAACGAACGCTGCCGCCTCGCGCGCAACCAGACGCTCCTTGGTCTGGCCGGCGAATTGCGCATTCGCCATCTTGATCGACAGCACGTAAGCGACGTGCGTCCAGACGTCCTCCGCCGTCAGCTTCAGCCCGCGCGGCACGAGATTGCGGAACTCGCAGAACTCGCGCACGGCCTCTGCGACACCGACGCGCAGGCCGTTGACGTGCGTGCCGCCTTCCACAGTCGGAATGAGGTTGACGTAGCTCTCGGCGGTGAGTTCGCCGCCATCGGGCACCCAGGCAAAGGCCCATTCGACCGAGCCGGTATCGCCCTTGACCTCGCCCGCCTGGGGCTCGTCGGGCAGACGCTCCTTGTCACCCAGCTGTTCCGCGAGATAGTCCTTGAGGCCGCCGGTATAGAACCACTCGTCCTTTTCGCCCGTCGCCTCATTCTTGAACTTGACCCTGAGGCCCGGGCAGAGCACGGCTTTCGCCCGCAGCACGTGCTTCAACTTCGGCACGGAGTACTTGTCCGAATCGAAGTACTGCGGGTCGGCCCAGTATTTCACCGTCGTGCCGGTGTTGCGCTGGCCGACCTCGCCGATGGCCTCGAGCTTCGAATGGACGCGGCCGTCCTTGAAACTGATGTTGTATTCCTTGCCGCCGCGACGCACCCAGCACTCCAGGTGCTTCGACAGCGCATTGACGACGGAGACGCCGACTCCATGCAGGCCGCCCGCGTACTGGTAGTTCTTGTCGGAGAACTTGCCGCCCGCGTGCAGGCGCGTGAGGATCAGCTCGACGCCGCTCACCTTCTCCTTCGGATGAATGTCGACGGGCATGCCGCGGCCGTCGTCCTCGACCTCGAGCGCACCGTCCTTGAAGAGCGTGACGCTGATGTTGCTGCAGTGGCCGGCAAGGGCTTCGTCGACGCTGTTGTCGATGACTTCGTGGGCGAGGTGGTTCGGGCGGCTGGTGTCGGTGTACATGCCGGGGCGGCGACGCACCGGGTCGAGACCCGACAGGACTTCGATGTCGGAGGCGGTATACGACTGGGCCATCTTCACACGGCAAACGGGCGCGCCGGGGAAAGCGCGGCGCGATTCTACAGGCGGGGTACCCCAGCCGAAAGGGTATCGATCAATCGAGATCGGCGAGCAATGACGCGGCGGACGCTTCCGGCACCGGTTCGAGCGCGTGCGAGTACGCCGGATGGTCGATTCCGAGCGCCAGGACGGCCCCCTTGCGAAGCTCCGATTTCATCTCCCCGGTGAGTTCGAAGCGCAGGAAGTGAACCGCCGAGGTCTTCTCGGCGTTCTCGCGCTCCAGGTCTTCATCGGCGATGGCGTAGACCCTGGGCAACCGGCCAACCGCCACCCAGCAACGGTCCTCGACGCCCTTGAGGCGCGAAAGCGCCGCCGCGCGCTCCGTGGGGTCCGGGTACTCGATCATGAACGTCACCTTCCAGTTGCTGCCGTCTGGAATGAGCGGGTTGTAGGCGCCGAGCTCCTCCTCGATGCCGCCCTGCTCGAAGGTGCGCTCCGCCCGCAGCATTTCCTGCACCTGGTAGTGGATGGTCGCGCGATCTTCGAAGCACCAGGTGGTGTTCGGGCCCACCTGCAGTGTCCGCGGCTTCTTGTGCGCGATGATGCGTTCGCGCCAGGCCGATCGTTCGCGCGCGTACTGCTCGAGTGACAGGAGATCATCGCGGGTCAGGGGCTGCATGATCCGTCCGCTAGATGCCGTACGCCTGCCGCAGCAGCGCAAGCGGATGTTCCGGGGCGCGCGCTTGCGTAAGTCCGGACTCGAGCTGATGCCCCGCCATCGGACAATCGCTCGAGTAGTGATCCGCGCCCGACGAGTCCACTTTCTGCATGACCGGCCGGCCGATCTTCATCGAGGCTGCGCGATACTCCTTCTTCACCGCGTAAGTGCCGTTGTGCCCCGAACAGCGTTCGATGGGCTCAACCTGGGTGCCCGGAATGAGTGCGAGCACGTCGCGCGTCTTGAGTCCCATGTTCTGCACGCGCAGGTGGCATGCGACGTGATAAGAGATGCGGCCGAGGTCCTTCTTGAAATCGGTGCGCAGGAGGCCCGCCTTGTGGCGCAGCCACAGGTATTCGAAGGGGTCGAAGATCGCGCTCTGGACCTTGCGCACGTCCGGGTCGTCCGGGAACAGCAGTGGCAGCTCCTGCTTGTACATCAGCACGCAGGACGGAATCGCCGCGACGATGTCGTAGCCGGCGTCGACCATCGCGCCCAGCGCCGGAATATTCGTCGCTTTCAGCCTGCCGACGCCCTCGAGGTCGCCGAGCTCGAGTTTCGGCATGCCGCAACACTTCTCATCGGCGGCAAGGATCACGCCGATGCCGTTGTACTTCAGCACGGCGGCCAGGTCCGATACGAGTCCGGGATCGTTCCGGTTGCCGTAGCAGGTGACGAAGATAGCGACCTTGCCCCGGGTTTCCGCTGTCGCCTGAGCAGCGGCGGCGGCCGGATCGGCGGCGAATTGCTTGCGAAAGGTCCGGCGGTGGTACTGCGGAACCGGCGCCGTGCGGTCCACTCCGAGCGTCTTTTCGAGCAAGGCACGGCCGCCCCGGCTGCGATTCGTCGCATTCACGATCTCATTGACGACCGGAATGGCGGCAATGCGTCCGACGACGTCGGTTGCGCTCAGGATCTTGTCGCGGGTGCGAGTTTCACCGTCGCGGAAATGGACCGCCTTCGCGCGCAGCATGAGATGAGGAAAGTCGACGTTCCAGGGATGCGGAGGCACGTACGGACATTTCGTCATGTAGCACATGTCGCAGAGGTAACAGTGCTCCACCACCTTGCCGAAGTCGGCCTTCGCGACGTCCGCCACCTCGCCCCTGGCGGTGGCATCCACGAGATCGAAGAGCGTCGGGAACGAATTGCACAGGCTGAAACAGCGCCGGCAGCCGTGGCAGATGTCGAAGACGCGCTCGAGTTCCTTGTCGAGCGCGGCGTGCTCGTAGAAATCTGGCGACTGCCAGTCGATGGGATGACGGGTCGGCGCCTCGAGGCTCCCTTCGCGGCCCGCGGCGAGTCGTCGATCTTTGACGCCCGAATCCTGGGCCAAGCCTCACCTCGACACATGAACTGGCGAACCACACTCCTGCCGATGGGGACAGACCAGAGGTCTGTCCCCGGACAGGTGCCCTTAAGTCAGCGAATGCCGGACGTCAGAGCGCGTCGAGCGCCTTCTGGAAGCGGTTCGCATGCGACCGCTCGGCCTTGGCGAGCGTCTCGAACCAGTCGGCAATTTCGCCGAAGCCTTCTTCGCGCGCCGACTTCGCCATGCCGGGATACATGTCCGTGTACTCGTGGGTTTCGCCGGCGATGGCCGCCTTGAGGTTCTGCGAGGTGCTGCCGATCGGCAGGCCTGTCGCCGGATCGCCGACTTGCTCGAGATACTCGAGGTGGCCGTGCGCGTGGCCGGTTTCGCCTTCCGCGGTCGAGCGGAACACCGCCGACACGTCATTGAACCCCTCGACATCCGCCTTGGCTGCGAAATAAAGGTAACGCCGGTTCGCCTGGCTCTCGCCGGCAAACGCGTCCTTGAGATTCTTTTCGGTCTTGCTGCCTTTCAGGTTCACGAGCCTGTCCTCCAACAAATGAGAGTGAATCGCGTTTAGAATGATTCTAACGGGCGTCGAAAATTTAGTCGCCGACCTCAACGAAGTCAACACCGTTGGCTCGCGCAGCGCGTGAAATTTTCGCTTGCCTTGACGTCGAACAGGTCGCGTTGATTCTCCGCGCGCCGCTCAGTAACGTTGCCGCGCCCTCCCTGCATGACGTCCACCGCATGTCCGCCAGAAAATCCCCGAACCCGCCCGACTTTGAGAAGGCCATGAAGGAACTCGAGACGCTGGTCGAGCGCCTTGAGCGCGGGGAGTTGCCGCTGGAAGAGGCGCTGAAGCAGTTCGAGCGCGGCGTCGAGCTCACCGCCACCTGCCAGGCCGCTCTCAAGAGCGCCGAACAGAGGGTGGAGATCCTCCTGAAGAAATCCGGGGGGAGTGAAATCGCCGAGTTCGAGCCCGAGCCTGGCGGACCCGGCGCCGACGATTCCGCGCCTTGAACCCGCCCGCCGCTGCGGATTTTTCCGCCCACGCCGCCGCCTGCCAGGCGCGCATCGAGCGGATTCTCGATGGCTGGCTGCCCTCTCCGGCGACGGAACCGACGCGCTTGCACGATGCGCTGCGCTACAGCGTGCTCGGGTCGGGCAAACGCCTGCGGCCGATACTGGTCTACACGACCGGCACCGTACTCGGCGTCGACTTCGCCGCTCTGGACGGGCCCGCTGCCGCCGTCGAGCTGATCCATGCGTATTCGCTGGTCCACGATGACCTCCCTGCCATGGATGACGACGACCTCCGGCGCGGCCGTCCGACCTGTCACCGCGCCTTCGATGAGGCGACCGCCATTCTGGTGGGCGACGCCCTGCAGGTCCTCGCGTTCAAGATTCTCGCGAGCGACAAGTCGATGGGGGTCGACGCCGAGGCGCGCACGCGAATGATCGACGTGCTGGCCGATGCCAGCGGCACCGCTGGCATGGCGGGCGGCCAGGCGATCGATCTCGCCGCCGTCGGCCGCAAGCTCACGATCGCGGAGCTCGAGGCCATGCACAAGCTCAAGACCGGCGCACTCATCGAGGCGAGCGTGCGGCTCGCCGTACTCGCGGCGAGCAGTCTCGACGCGCGGCGTTCCGCTGCGCTTGGCCAGTTCGCCGCGCATGTCGGTCTCGCCTTTCAAATTCAGGACGACATCCTCGACGTCGAGGGCGATCCGAGCGTGCTCGGCAAGGCGATCGGCGCCGACAGCGCCCGTGACAAGCCGACGTATCCAAGCATCGTCGGCATGGCGGCGGCGAAGCAGCGGGCGCAGGAACTCTGCCGCGCGGCGATCGACGACCTTGCGGCATTTGACAGTGCGGCGGATCCCTTGCGCGAGCTCGCGCGCTTCGTCGTCGAGCGCAGCAACTAGAGTAAACTTCCCGCCCATCATGGCACTCGCCGACGACTATCCGCTGCTCGCCGCGATCCAGTCCCCGGCCGACGTGCGCAAGCTCGAAAATCGCGAGCTGCAGCCGCTGGTCGACGAATTGCGGCGCTACCTCATACAGACGGTCAGCACGATGGGCGGCCACTTCGCGGCGGGCCTGGGCACGGTCGAACTGACGGTCGCCCTGCACCACGTGTTCGATACGCCGCACGACCGGCTCGTCTGGGACGTCGGCCACCAGGCCTATCCGCACAAGGTGCTCACCGGCCGGCGCGACCGCCTGCAAACGATCAAGCAGGGTGGCGGACTTGCCCCGTTCCCGTCGCGCGCGGAAAGCGTCTACGACAATTTCGGCGTCGGCCACTCGAGCACTTCGATCAGCGCGGCGCTCGGCATGGCGATCGGCGCGGCGCGCGCGGGCGAACAAAGGCGCGTCGTCGCGGTGATCGGTGACGGCGCGGTGACTGCGGGCATGGCGTTCGAAGCGCTCAATCACGTCGGGAGCCTCGACGTGAATCTCCTCGTGATCCTGAACGACAACGACATGTCGATCTCGGAAAACGTCGGCGCGATGTCGAATTATTTTGCGAAGCTGCTCTCCGGCAAGTTCTATGCGTCCATCCGCGAGGGCGGCAAGAAGGTGTTGCGCCGGATGCCGACGGTCTGGGAACTCGCACGCCGATCCGAGGAGCACATGAAGGGCATGGTGCTTCCCGGCACGATGTTCGAGGAGATGGGGCTCAACTACATCGGCCCCATCGACGGTCACGACCTCAAGGCGCTGGTGCATACGCTGAAGAACCTGCGTGACCTGAAGGGCCCGCAGTTCCTGCACATCGTCACGCGCAAGGGCAAAGGCTATCCACCCGCCGAAGCAGACCCGATCAAGTGGCACGGACCCGGCCCCTTCGATCCGCTCACCGGCACCATCTACAAGGAGAAGGCGAGCGGCCCGAGCTATAGCCAGGTCTTCGGCAAGTGGCTGTGCGACATGGCCGCAATCGATCAGCGCGTCGTCGCGATCACGCCCGCCATGCGTGAAGGCTCGGGGCTGGTGGAATTCGAGAAGAAATTTCCCGAGCGCTACTTCGACGTCGGCATCGCCGAACAGCATTCGGTGACGCTCGCGGCGGGACTCGCCTGTGAAGGCGCGAAGCCGGTCGTCGCGATCTACTCCACGTTCCTGCAGCGCGGCTACGATCAGCTGATTCACGACGTCGCGTTGCAGAACCTGCCGGTGGTGTTCGCCCTCGATCGCGCAGGCCTCGTCGGCGGCGACGGCGCGACACACCAGGGCGCCTTCGATCTGAGTTTTCTCCGCTGCGTGCCGAACATGGTCGTGATGGCGCCGGCCGATGAAAACGAATGCCGGCAGATGCTGTTCACGGCGACGACTCTGGCGCAGCCCGCCGCCGTGCGGTACCCGCGCGGCCAGGGGCCGGGCGTCGCGCAGGTCGAGGAAATGAAGCCGCTGCCCGTCGGCAAGGCGCAACCGCGGCGCAGCGGCGGGTCCGGACTCGCCCTGCTCGCTTTTGGAACGATGGTCGCGCCCGCCGACAAGATCGGCGAGCGGCTGGACGCCACCGTCATCAACATGCGCTTCGTCAAGCCGCTCGACCTCGAGCTCCTGCGTCAGGTTGCCCGCGACCACGAGGCCCTCATCACCCTCGAGGAGAACGTCGTCGCGGGCGGCGCCGGCAGTGCCGTTGCCGAAGCGCTGGCGGCTGACGGCCTGTTGCGCCCGATCCTGCATCTCGGCATCCCCGACCGCTTCATCGAACACGGATCGCGCGACGAATGCCTGGCCGCGGCGGGGCTCGATTTGCGCAGCCTTTTTGAAAGCATTTCCACGTGGTGGCGACCGGACGGGCGCGCGGTTCCCGCAAAGGCGTGACGCTGCGCAATGCAGCGCCCGGCCCGCGGGTTCCCGGATATTGGGTATCAGCGGGGCGGCAGACATAAGGCCGGGTCGCCTTGGTTTTTTGCGCCCCCCTGTGATTAGATGCTCCCGCCCCCATGGATCAGGCCCCGATTGCGGGGCGATCTCACATCAGCGAACAGCCGGGCACCCCATGAACGATGACGCCATAGACTTGCCGATCGAGGACGTCCAGGGCCGCGCCGATACTCGGCAGATTCCGATCAACAAGGTCGGGATCAAGGACATCTTTCACCCCGTGCGGGTGAAGGACCGCTCGGGCGGCGAGCAGCACACGATCGCGAACTTCAACATGTACGTGAACCTGCCCCACAGCTTCAAGGGCACGCACATGTCGCGCTTCGTCGAGATCCTGCATCACGAGCGCGAGATCTGCGTGACCTCGTTCAAGGCGATGCTCGAGGAGATGACGACGCGCCTCGATGCGGACTCCGGCCACATCGAGATGTCGTTCCCGTATTTCGTCATGAAGAAGGCGCCGGTGTCGGGTGTCGAGAGCCTGATGGACTACAAGGCGACGCTGATCGGCGAGCGGAGCGGCGGCAAGACACAGATGTGGATCAAGGTCGTGGTCGCCGTGACCAGCCTCTGTCCCTGCTCGAAGAGCATTTCGAACTACGGCGCGCACAACCAGCGCTCGCACATCACGATCACGGCGAAGATCGCCGAGCACATCTGGATGGAGGAGTTGATCGAGATGGCGGAAAGCGAAGGCTCGTGCGAGCTCTACGGCATCTTGAAGCGCGCGGACGAGAAATACGTGACCGAGCGCGCCTACGACAATCCGAAATTCGTGGAAGACATCGTGCGCGACGTCGCGGTGCGACTGAACGCCGAACCGCGCGTGCGGGCATACGTGATCGAGTCGGAGAATTTCGAGTCGATCCACAACCACTCGGCCTACGCCCTCATCGAGCGCGACAAGGACGCCTGAAGCGTCAGTTGGTCGTGGTGTTGAAGGCGCTCGCGTTCGCGCTCGCCGAGGCGTTGCGCGACGGGTCGGTGCCCTGCAGCCGCGAGATGAGGCTGCGCAGGAACACCTTGTTGAAGTGCAGCTGGCAGGAAGCCGAGACCTGCTCGAGCAGCGTTGAACTCACCTTCATCACGCTCATCGGACCGTCGGCCTTGATGGTCGCCGTGCGCTTCGCGCCGCGGACGTAACTCGTTTCGCCGAAGCAGTCGCCGCTCTCGAGGCGCCCGAGCTGCTTGCTGTGCCGCTGCACGGACACCGCGCCCGACACGATGATGTAGAAGCGATCGTCCATCTCGCCTTCCTTGACGATCTCCTCGCCTTCCTTGTAGTCCTGCCAGCTCGAGGCGCGCAGCACTTCCATGATCTCGGCGTGGGAGAAGTCGTGGAAGAACTTGAGGCGCCTCAGCAGGCTGAACTGCTCCTGCTCGGCGATCTTGTCCTGCTGGGCCCGCAGGCGCTGGTGCGCGCGCGTGAGCTCCGCCGCGAAATCGAGGCCGGTCTTGTAGCGCTTCGCCGGATCCTTCTGCAGCGCCACGGCGACCACCGCCTCGAGGTCTTCGGTGATCTCATCGCGCAGCGTGTGAATCGGCGGCGGCGTCGCGTAGACGATCTGGTGCAGCAGTTTCGTGAGGTTGCCGGCGCGGAAGGGACGGAAACCCGTGAGCAATTCATACATCACGGCGCCGAGCGCATAGATGTCCGAGCGATTGGTGATCTCCGCGGACTGCACCTGCTCGGGCGCCATGTACGAGGGGCTCCCCGCGATGCCTTCGATGCGCGAGATCTCCGAATCCGCCACCAGCGCGATGCCGAAGTCGATGATGCGCACGTCGCTGTCCATCGTGAGCATGATGTTCGAGGGCTTGATGTCGCGGTGAATGACGCCGCGGCTGTGCGAGTAGTGCAGCGCCTTCGCGCACTTGAACATGATCTCGACGACGTCGTCGACGGGCAGGAGGTTGTCCGGGCGGCAGTACGCGGCAAGCGTGCGCGCGCCGTGGACGTGCTCGGTCACGATGTAGCAGTGATCGTTCTCTTCGCCCGCGTCGTAGATCGGAAGGATGTTCGGATGCTGCAGCATGCCGACCATGTGCGCTTCCGAGAGGAACATCTTGCGGGCGACCTTGGCGCGCGTTTCATCGCCGCCGGTGTCCATGTTGTAGACCTTGATCGCGACGTCGCGCCCGTAATACGGATCGTGCGACAGGTAAACGATGCCGGTACTGCCCCGCCCGACCTCGTTGATGATCGTGTACTTGCCGATCTTGTCCGGCACCGCGCGTGCGGGTGCGGACGAGTTTTGGGCGATCAGGTTACGAATGACGGCTACTCACAACGAAGGCGCGGGGTTGTCCGGGATGCTAATGGGGCGCCCGACCCGCTGGATTGGCCGGCAGAATACGTATACACGCGTCGCTGCTTCTGTGATGCAACTCCCGGATCACCGGGCGCTCATGACGCTCGTGACTTGCGAGCGCGTGCCCGGCGCCCGCCGGGCCGATCCGCAGTGCAAAACTGTGAAGTCGATGGGAGAGATTCGACGTCGGGCGGCGCGCGGCCGTTCAGGTCGCGAAGTGATCGTAGCCCGGGCGCCCGGGCGTCACGATGCCATTGCCGGCGAAAAAAACGACCTCGCCGCTGTCATCGACCACACCCACATCGCGATGGGGCCAGCGGCTCGCGGGCACCCGTTCCGCGAGCTCGGCGAATCGTTCGGGCGGTACCGTGAAGCAAAGCTCGTAGTCGTCGCCGCCGCTCAACGCGAAATCCAGCGCGCCTGCAGGGCCTGCGCACTCCAGAAGATCCGTCGACAGCGGCAGTTGCGTGACATCGATACGCGCTCCGCAGCCGCTTGCGCGAATCAGCTTGGCGACGTCGGCCGCAACGCCGTCCGAGATGTCGATGGCGGCGGATGCGATGCCGAGCAGGCGGGCGCCCAGTTCCACTCTCGGCTCCGGGTAGAGGAATCGGCGCATGAGGCGCTGCCGGGCAGCAAGCGAGCCCGTGCCGAGGCGCGACTCGAGCGCGGCGAGCCCCGCGGCACCGTCGCCGACCACGCCACTCACGAAGACATGATCGCCTGGCGCGGCGCTCGCACGTGACAGGTAGCTCCCGCTTTCCGCGAGACCGAGCAGCGTCAGCGTAACGGTCAGCGGCCCCGCCGTGGTGTCGCCGCCGACGAGGGCGACAGCGTGCAGGCGCGCGAGCTCATCGAGTCCTGCGGCGAATTCCGCGAGCCATGACTCCTCGGCCTTCGGCATCGTCAGCGCGAGCGTTGCCCAGGCCGGTTTTGCACCCATTGCCGCGAGGTCACTCAGGTTCACGGCGAGTACCCGATGGCCGATGGATCGCGGCGCGCAATCCTTCGGGAAGTGGACAGCCTCGACCAGGGTATCGGTGGCGGCGACCAGGCGCTTGCCGGCCGGCAGCGAGAGCACCGCTGCATCGTCGCCGACGCCGAGCAGGACATCCGCGCGGCGCGCGCCGAGCGCGCGGAAATATCGATCGATCAGTTCGAACTCGCCGAGCGGCATGCGGGCGCGGCCTTGCTGTCAGCCCGCGGCCGCGCCACCGGTTTCCGCGGTCCGCAGCCGTCGCGCCAGGCGATCGAGCACGGCATTCACGTACTTGTGCCCGTCGGTTGCACCGAAGCGCTTCGCGAGGCCGACACCTTCGGTGATGACCACCCGAAACGGCACGTCCGGCCGTCGCGCGAGCTCGTAGGCGCCGATAAGGAGGATCGCGTGCTCGAGCGGATCGAGCCCCGCCGGCGGCCGATCGAGATCAACGGCGAGTTCCCGATCGAACTCCTCCGCCTCCTGCACGACTGCGCGCACGAGTTCCTGAAAGTATTCCCGGTCGGCGCGCTCCATGTCCTCATCGGTTCCGAACTGGGTGCACAGATCCTGCCAGGGCGCCCGGTTCATCTGCCACTGATAAAGCGCCTGCATCGCAAGCTTGCGCGCGACCGCGCGGGCGCGGCTCTGAGCGCCAGGAATGCGGCGTTCGGCCATGGCCTAGACGTCCAGCCGGCGCAGGAGGTTTGCGAGCTCGAGCGCCGCTAGCGCCGCATCGGCGCCCTTGTTGCCGGACTTGCCGCCGGCCCGGTCGATGGCTTGTTCGACGGTATCGACCGTCAGTACGCCGAAGCCGACCGGCACGCCGGTGTCGCTCGCGACGCGAGCGACGCCGCTCGCGCATTCGCCGGCGACATACTCGAAGTGCGGGGTGTCGCCGCGCACGACCGCGCCGAGCGCGACAATCGCATCGTAGCGCCGGCTCGCCGCGAGCTTGCGCACGACCGGCGGCATCTCGAAGGCACCCGGCACGCGCACGAGGTCGATCTGCGCATCGCCCGCGCCGTGCCGGCGCAGCGCGTCGATCGCGCCTTTCACCAGCCGGTCGACGACGAAGTCATTGAAGCGCGAGGCGACGATCGCGAACTTCAGATCGCGCGCCTGCAGGTCGCCTTCGATGACGCGGATATTTTCCATGAATCTCGCCGGGCCGTGAGTGGCGCGGAAGTATAACCGAGCGGCGCCGTCAGCTGTCGACGTACTCGACGATCTCGAGATTGAAGGCGCCGATGCCGTGCAGCTGCACCGGCTGCGCCAGCACACGCATGCGCGTGACGCCGAGATCCTGCAGGATCTGCGCGCCGATGCCGTAGGTCCTCAAGACCTGGCCGCCTTCCACGCGCGCCGGCGCCGTGCTCTTTGGTCCGAGTGCGCGCACCGCCTCGACGAATTCGCGCGGGGACTCCGGCTGGCGCAGGATGACGATCGCCCCGTCACCCTCCGCCGCAATGCGTTTCATTGCATCGCGCAGCGGCCGCCCGCGATCGCCCTGCACGCCGATCACATCGCGCAGCGTGTCGGTAACGTGCACGCGCACGAGCGGCGGCTGTTTGCCGTCGAGACGCCCGCGTACGAGCGCAAGGTGCACGTCGCGATGGACATGATCCTCGTAGCAGACCATGCGGAACTCGCCGAACTCCGTGCGCACGGTCTGTTCGGAAATGCGTTCGACCGAGCGCTCGGTCCGCAAGCGGTAGCGAATGAGGTCTTCGATCGTGCCGATCTTGAGCTTGTTGATACGCGCGAACTCGACGAGATCGCCGCCGCGCTTCATCGTGCCGTCGTCGTTCACGATCTCGCAGAGGATGCCCGAATGCATGCCGAAGCCCGCGAGCCGCACGAGATCGATGGTCGCCTCCGTGTGCCCGGCGCGGCAGAGCACGCCGCCCTCGGTGTAGCGGAGCGGGAAAATATGTCCGGGCCGGGCGAAATCTTCCGGCCGCGAGACCGGATCGGCGAGTGCGCGTATGGTCTTGGCGCGATCGTGTGCCGAGATGCCCGTCGTCGTTCCGTGCCGGTAATCGACGGAGATCGTGAATGCCGTCCGATGCACCTCCGTGTTGTCCGGAACCATCGGCGGCAGGCGCAGCTGCTCGAGCCGCGCGCGCATCATCGGCTGGCAGATGATGCCGCTCGTGTGGCGGACGAAAAAGCCGACGGCCTCGGGCGTGACCGCTTCGCCCGCCATGATCAGGTCCGCCTCGTTCTCGCGGTCCTCGTCGTCCATCACGATGACCATGCGCCCGCTACGGATGTCACCGAGGATTTCGTCGGGGGTATTCATGACTTGAATTGTGCCAGCCGGTCGAGGTAGCGCGCGAGTTGGTCGACTTCGATGTTCACGGAATCGCCCGTTTCGAGCGCGCCGTGGGTGGTGACGGCGAGCGTATGGGGGATCAGGTTGACGCCGAATCGGGCGCCCTCCACCTCATTCACCGTGAGGCTCACGCCGTCGATGCAGATCGATCCCTTGGGAGCGACATAACGCGCGAGCGCCGCGGGCAGCTCGAATTCGAGGCGGCTCGAGCGGCCGTCGGCGCGCCTGGCGATGAGCTTGCCGACGCCGTCGACGTGACCGGACACCAGGTGGCCGCCGAGGGCGTCGCCGGCCCGCAGCGCGGGTTCAAGGTTGATGCGCGAGCCCGTCGACAACCGGCCGAGCGTCGTGCAGCCCAGCGTTTCGTGCGACACGTCGGCGCAAAATCCGCTCGCCGTCGCACGTGTGACCGTGAGGCAGACGCCCTGCACCGCCACGCTGTCGCCGACCTGCAAGCGATTGCGATCGAGTTCCTGCGCCTCGATTGCCATTTCAACGTCGCTGCCGCGCGGCGTCACTCCCGCCACACGTCCGATCGAATGCACGATGCCCGTGAACAATTGCCGCTCCAGCCTGCTATCGCGGGACGGCAATTATGCGCAGGTCCTCGCCGAAGTGCTGCAAATCGGTGTAGCGCCATCGCGGGCCGTCATCCACGCGGCCGATAGAAGGTATCTGCACGAGCGGCCGCGCATCCGGGCCCAGCATCCGCGGCGCAATGTAGAGCACAAGCTCATCGACCAGGCCTTGGGAAATGAACGCACCCGCGAGGCGCGGTCCCGACTCCACCCAGACTTCGTTGACGCCGCGCTCGGTGAGGAGGGACAGCAATGCGGTCAGGTCGACGCCGGAACCGGCAAGCGGCAATTCATGCACGGCGGTGCTGGTCGTCGCCGCCGGTCGCGTCTGCCCGCGGCCGATGCACAGCCAGCACTCACCGGGTGGCGCCAGGATTCGGGCGCGCGCAGGCGTGCGTCCGCGACTGTCGAGTACCACCCGCAGGGGTTGGCGCGCCTCGCCTTCGTCCGGCGCGATCCGGACATCGAGGCGCGGGTCGTCGGCAAGCACCGTTCCGACACCGGTGACGATCACCGAGCTGCGCGCTCGCCACCGTTGCACGTCCCCACGCGCATCCTCGCCCGTGATCCATTTGCCCGCACCGTCCGGCAGCGCCGTGCGGCCATCGAGCGTCATGGCGAGCTTCAACCGAATCCAGGGCCGGCCGGTCCGATTTCGCCTGAAGAAGCCGGGATTGAGTGCCTCGGCTTCCCTCGCGAGCAAGCCCGTGTCGACCTGGATGTTCGCGGCCCGCAGTTTTTCGCTGCCGCGGCCATCGACCCGCGGGTCCGGATCCTGGGTGGCCGCAACGACCCTCGCGATGCCGGCGGCAATCAGTGCGTCCGCGCACGGTGGCGTGCGCCCGAAGTGGCTGCAGGGTTCGAGCGTGACGTACGCGGTTGCGCCACGAGCGCGCGCCCCCGCGGCCATGAGTGCGAGCACCTCGGCATGGGGTTCGCCGGCGCGACGGTGCCAGCCTTCGCCGATCACTTCCTCGCCGAGCGCGATTACGCAACCGACGCGCGGATTCGGGTCGGTGGTCGAGAGCCCGCGAACAGCGAGCGCAAGCGCACGCCGCATGCAGGATTCGTCGAAGGCGTTGCAAGCGGCCACCTACTTTCCCTTCTTTGGCGGCGGCTCCTGCTTTTCCGGCGTCGGCAGGAAGGACAGCTGCTCGTCGCTCGCCTCGCGACGCCGGCGGTGATGGCGCATGCGCTCGATCTCGTCGCGAAACGCCTCGACATCCTGGAAGCGCCGGTACACGGATGCGAAGCGCACGAAGGCAACCTCGTCGAGATGACGCAGCTCCTCCATCACGAGATCGCCGATCGTGCGCGCGTTGACTTCGCGCTCGCCCATGCTTCTGAGCTTGTGGCAGATGCGCTGCACCGCCTCCTCGACGGCCTCGCGCGCGACCGGCCGCTTCTCGAGCGCCTTCAGCAAGCCCGAGCGCAGCTTCGCTTCATCGAACGGTTCGCGGCTGTGGTCGCTCTTGACCACCTGCGGCATCAGGAGCTCGGCCGTTTCAAAGGTCGTGAAGCGTTCCTCGCAGGAGAGGCATTCGCGGCGGCGGCGGATCTGCCGACCTTCGCCGGCGAGGCGCGAGTCGGTGACCTTCGTGTCCGCGTGACCGCAAAATGGGCAATGCATGCGTGCCGCCGCGGCTTGCGCGGATCCTCAGGCGTAGACCGGAAAGCGCTTGCAGAGCGCAAGCACGTCGGAGCGCACGCGCTCGATCACCTTGCCCTCGCCCAGGCGATCGAGCACGTCGGCAATCCAGCCGGCGAGCGTCGTGACTTCCACGGCGTCGAAGCCGCGAGTGGTGACGGCCGGTGTTCCCATGCGCAGTCCGCTCGTCACCATGGGCGGCCGCGGATCGTTCGGGACCGCGTTCTTGTTCACCGTGATGTTCGCGGCGCCGAGCCACGCGTCCGCATCCTTGCCGGTGATGTTCTTGTCGATGAGGTCGACCAGGAACAGGTGATTGTCCGTGCCGCCGGAAACGATCCGGTAGCCACGCGACGCCAGCGCCCGGCACATCGTTCGCGCATTGTCGAGGGTGCGCTGCTGGTACGCCTTGAAATCCGGCTGCAGCGCTTCGAGGAATGCGACCGCCTTGGCGGCGATCACGTGCATGAGGGGTCCGCCCTGCGTACCCGGGAAGACGAGCGAGCTCAGCTTCTTCTCGATCTCTTCGTTGGCGCGCGCGAGGATCAGGCCGCCGCGCGGACCACGCAAGGTCTTGTGCGTCGTCGTCGTCGTGACGTCGGCGATGTTCACGGGATTCGGGTAAAGGCCTACCGCAACCAGGCCCGCGACGTGGGCCATGTCGACGACGAAGTACGCGCCGACCTCGTCGGCGATTTTCCGGAACCGCGGAAAGTCGATGACGCGCGAGTAGGCGGAGAAGCCGGCGACTATCATTTTCGGCCGGTGCTCGCGCGCAAGCCGCTCGACCTCGGTGTAGTCGATCTCGCCCGTCGTCGGGTCGAGGCCGTATTGCACGGCGTTGAAGAGCTTGCCGGAAAAATTGACTTTCGCGCCATGGGTGAGATGGCCGCCGTGCGCAAGGCTCATGCCGAGCATCGTCTCGCCGGGCTTGAGCAGGGCGAGATACACGGCCGCGTTCGCCTGCGATCCCGAATGCGGCTGCACGTTCGCGTACGCGGCGCCGAAGAGTTTCTTCGCCCGATCAATCGCGAGCTGCTCCGCGATGTCGACGTACTCACAGCCGCCGTAGTAGCGCTTGCCGGGATAGCCCTCCGCGTACTTGTTCGTGAGCACCGATCCCTGCACGGCCAGGACGCGCGGACTCGTGTAGTTCTCCGAGGCTATGAGTTCAATGTGCTCTTCCTGCCGGCGGCGTTCGCCGGCGAGCGCAGTCTCGAGCTCGGGATCGAAGTCGGCAACGGTCATTTCACGGCTGAACATCGGCAACAATTCCTTCCGGGGTGCAAGCGTTAGGGGGCGGCGATTGTACCTTGCAGGAAAAGGGGACATTCCTGAATTCCCCTGTGCTCAACTCACGTGTCATCGGGAAATCAGGAATGTCCCCCTTTTCAGGCGCTGTCGACGAACGCTTTCACCACCCGGGTCCAGGCGCGGGCGAGATTGCGCCGGTTGTAGCCGCCGCCGCCCATGCCGAGGACGCGGCCATGGCCGAACTCGTCGGCCAGGACGCAGAGCCGGGCCGCGGCGTGCGCATGTGCCGCTTCGGTGAAACAAAGGTGCGTGATGGGGTCGCCCTCGAGACTGTCCGCGCCGCACTGGAAGAGGATGAATTCCGGGCGCTGAGCTCGCAGATAGGTCTCGATCCGTTCCCAGGCGACGTGGAAGTCCTCATCGGTCGCTCCGGGCGGCAGCGGCAGATTCAATTTCGTTCCCGTCGCCCGGCCTGTGCCAGTCTCTTCGGCGGCCCCGGTACCCGGATAAAGGTAGCGCCCGTCCTCGTGAATGTCGGCAAAGCCGATGTCCGGATCGTCCTCGAAGCCGTAGAAGACGCCGTCCCCATGGTGGGCATCGATGTCGACGTAGGCCACGCGCTGCAAGCCGTGCTGGCGGCGCAGCGCTTCCGCCGCGACTCCGCAGTCATTGAAGACGCAGAAACCGGCGGCATGGCTGCGCGACGCATGGTGCAGGCCCGCGATGGGTATGAATGCGCGACGGCAGTCGCCGCGCATGATCGCCTCGACCGCGGTCAACGTCGCGCCGACTACGTTGCTTGCCGCCTCGTAGACGCCCCGAAACGCAGGCGTATCCCCCGCGTCGAGGTAACCCTGCCCCGTCGCGGAGCGCTCGATGACGAGGTCGACGTAGCGCGGATTGTGAAAGAGCTCGAGCTCGTCGCGGGTCGCCGTTCGCGGCTCCAGCCACGCCAGCGAGGAGTCGAGTCCCTCCTGCCGCACTTCGCGAAGGAACACGTCGTGGCGATCGGGCCCGAATGGATGCCCTTCGCCGAATCCGTAGCGGGCGATCTTCTCCCCCGCCACCAGGCCGACCTTCGCAGTCATGGCGCGAGCGTAGCACAGGGTATCGGCAGGCCCTTTGCGGCTATGGCGGAGGGCCGGTTCCTCCGGGATAATGCGCGCCCCTTTTCGATCCGGCATTCACGACAAATTCATGGCCCAGTTCATTTACACGATGAATCGGGTGGGCAAGGTTGTCCCACCGAAGCGCATCATCCTGCGCGATATCTCCTTGAGCTTCTTCCCCGGCGCCAAGATCGGCGTGCTCGGTCTGAACGGCTCGGGCAAGTCCTCGCTCCTGAAGATCATGGCGGGCATCGACAAGGAAATCGAAGGCGAGGCACGGCCGCAGCCCGGCATCAAGGTCGGCTTCCTGCCGCAGGAGCCCCAACTCGATCCCTCGAAGACCGTACGCGACATCGTGATCGAGGCCGTCGCGGACGTTCAGGGGCTCATCGACCGGTTCAACGCCATCAGCGACAAGTTCGCCGAACCGATGCCGGACGAGGAGATGACGAAGCTCCTCAACGAGCAGGCGGAGCTGCAGGGCAAGATCGACGCGGCCAACGGCTGGGAACTCGAACGCAAGCTCGAAATCGCCGCCGACGCGCTGCGCCTGCCGCCGTGGGACGCCGGGATCGCGAAGCTCTCGGGTGGCGAGAAGCGTCGCGTCGCCTTGTGCCGGTTGCTGCTCTCGCAACCGGACATGCTGCTGCTTGATGAGCCGACCAATCATCTGGACGCGGAATCGGTCGCATGGCTCGAGCACTTCCTCGAGCAATATCCGAGTACGGTGATCGCGGTGACCCACGACCGCTACTTCCTCGACAACGTCGCGGAGTGGATCCTGGAGCTCGACCGCGGCCACGGTATTCCCTGGCATGGCAATTATTCCTCGTGGCTCGACCAGAAGAGCACGCGGCTCGAACAGGAAGAGCGCCAGCAGGAGGCGCTGCAGAAGACACTGAAGCGCGAACTGGAGTGGGTGCGCGCAAATCCCAAGGCGCGCCAGGCGAAGAGCAAGGCGCGCGTCGCGCGCTACGAGGAACTCGCATCGACGGAATTCCAGAAGCGCAACGAGACGAACGAAATCTACATTCCCCCCGGCGCGCGGCTCGGCGAGCACGTGATCGAGGTGAAGGGCCTCGCCAAGGGCTATGGCGAGCGCCTGCTCATCGACGCACTTGACTTCAAGCTGCCCGCGGGCGGCATCGTCGGCATCATCGGGCCGAACGGCGCCGGCAAGACGACGCTGTTTCGCATGCTGACGGGCGCCGAACAGCCGGATGCGGGCGAAATCCGCATCGGCCCCACGGTGCAGCTTGCCTACGTCGATCAGTCCCGCCAGTCACTCGACGACAAGAAGACGGTCTGGGCGGAGATCTCGGGCGGCCAGGACATCATCAAGGTCGGCAACTACGAAACACCGTCGCGCGGCTATGTCGGCCGATTCAATTTCAAAGGCGCCCAGCAGCAGCAATTCATCGGCGAGCTGTCGGGTGGCGAGCGCAACCGGGTGCACCTCGCCAAGGTACTGCGGGCCGGCGGCAACGTGCTGCTGCTCGACGAGCCGACCAACGACCTCGACATCGAAACGCTGCGCGCGCTCGAGGAAGCGCTGCTGAGTTTCCCCGGCTGCGCCGTCGTCATCTCACACGACCGCTGGTTCCTCGACCGCATCGCCACCCACATCCTCGCCTTCGAAGGCGATTCCGAAGTGGTGTGGTTCGAGGGCAATTATGCCGAGTACGCGGAAGACCTGAAGCGCCGCAAAGGCGACGACGCGGCGCAGCCGCATCGCATCCGTTACAAGCGCCTCACGCACTGACCCGCGATCACCGCGTCGACCATATCGCCAAAGACTTCCTTCAGGAGCCGCTGCATCTTGAGGAACGGCGGACTGCCGATCGCCGTGGCCGGCTCCCCTTCCGTCATGTAGAGCCGCTGGCACATCTCGATCTGCAGCGTCTGCACGACGTCGCCGCCGCCGTAATGCGCCGTGATGTAGCCACCCTTGTACGGCGCGTTGCGGCTCACTTTCAGGCGCCTCAGGACGAAGGCGCCTTCAACGAGGTCGGTAAACCAGGGATCGCAGGTCGTGCCGTCCCGATCGCCAAGAAATACATCCTCGATGAGCGCCCCGTGCAGGCGATTGGCGCGCGACTCGACGCTGTGCGCGTCGATGAGATAGCAGTGACCGAACCGGGCGATCTTGTCATCGAGCCGGCGGCGGATCGCCGCGTGATACGGCGCGTGAAATTGCTTGATACGACGCGCGACTTCGTCCACGGACGGCGGCTTCGCGTAGACCGGTTCGCCCTGGAAAGTCTCGAGCGGGACCAGGGTCGTCTCGAAACGGCCCGGGTAGAGGGGCTTCTGCTCCGGCGGACGATTGAGATCGACGACGAAGCGGTGGTAACTCGCATGAATCACGTCGATGCCGAGGCCCGGAAGGAATTCATAGAGAGCATCGAGATGCCAGTCCGCCATGGCGCCGGCACGCATCGCGTCCGAAGCGAGATCGCGCGCGATTTCCGGCGGAATCCTGAGACCCGTGTGCGGGATGCTCACGAGCACGGGCAGCTCCTCGGCAACCGCCGGACGATAGACGAAAGGCTGGGTCTGTGCGCTCACAGGGACTCAGGCGAGAAGTTCCCGCATCACGCGGGCGAACCGTGACGAGGCGGCGCCGCGTGCGGGCGACGCGGCGCGTTCATGCCGTACTCCGCCGACGTAGGCGTGCGAAATATCGGCGGCGCTGCCCCCGATGAGCCAGGCATCGAGCCAGCAATCGGGCGCAAGACCGCCGAATACCGGCGCTTCGTGATCGAGTACAACGAGATCCGCATGGCACCCTGCCGCTATCGTGCCGACTCGCTGTCCAAGAGCGCCGCCGCCACAGCGGGCGGCGTGCGCCCATGCGCAGGTTGCGGGCGACGGGCCGCCGAGCCGCACGCGTCGCTCGAGGCGCAGGCGCTGGCCGTGTTCGGCGAGCCTCAACTCCTCCACCGCATCGATGCGGGCGTTGCTGTCGGAACCGATGGCGAAGCGCCCGCCCGCCAGGAAAAATTCCGCTGCGGGGAAGAAGCCGTCGCCGAGCTGCGCCTCGGTCAGTGGGCAGAGGATGACGTTCGCTCCGCTCGCGCGGATGAGCTCGATCTCGTGCGTGCTCGCGTGCGTTGCGTGCACGAGCTGCCACTCGGGACCGAGGCCGACTTCTTCGTTGAGCGCCTCGATCGGCGAGCGCCCGTAGAACTGCTTGCACTCCTCCACTTCGCGACGCTGCTCGCTGATATGGATGTGCACCGGCGGTTTGTCGCCCTGCCAGCGCGCAAGGCCCTCCCACAGGGCGCGCAACGATTCGAACGGCACCGCGCGCAGCGAATGAGGCGCGACACCCAGGTGGCAGCGTTCGCGCAGCATGCGCACGAATTCCAGGTACTCGGGCACGGATTCATGGATGAATCGCCGCTGCTCCTTGAGCGCCGGGCGCTCGAAGCCGCCGCGCTGATACAGGACCGGCAGCAATGTCAGCCGAATCCCCGCCGTGCGCGCGGCCGAGATGATCGCCTGCGCCATCTCGACGCCCTTGTGGCCGTCCGGCAGGTGGTGCAGGTAGTGAAACTCGGCGACGCTGGTGTAGCCGCCCGCGAGCATTTCGCGAAAGGCCTGTCCGGCGACGATTTCGAGCTGCTCGGGCGTAATCCGGCCCGCGATTGCATACATCGTGTCGCGCCAGGTCCAGAACGACCCTGCATCGCCGGCGTCGCGCACGCCGACGAGCGCCCGCTGGAAGGCGTGGCTGTGCGCGTTCGGCATGCCAGGAACGGCGAATACGCCGTCGTATGGCGCTTCGGCAGGCTCGATCGCCGTTATCACGCCTGCCTCATCGACGGCAAGACGCCGGCCGTGCTCGAGGCCTTCCGGCGTCAGTAGATATTCAAAAGCGAGGCTCGACGTCATACGCTGTCACCCATGAACGCTTCGATGGGTCTGCCGGCGCCCGAAAGCTGATGTTCGATCTCGTTATCGACAATGCGCGATTGTACCCGATGGCCGGCGGCGCAGGCCGCGCGCCCGCCCGCTCCCTCGCGGTGTCGGACGGCCGAATCGCCGGATTCGACTTGCCGGGGCCGGCGCGACTGCGGGTCGACGCCGGCGATCGCCTCGTGCTGCCCGGCTTCATCGATTGTCACACGCACGCGGTCTATGCAGGCGACCGCATGCATGAGCGGGAACGACGTCGCGCAGGCGCAAGCTACGCCGAGATCGCCGCGGCGGGAGGCGGCATTCTCTCTACCATGCGTGCCGTCCGCGCAGCGACGCTCGAGCAGCTATGCAGCGCATCCCGGCCGCGCCTCGAGGCCCTTGCGCGCGAAGGCGTGACGACGGTCGAGGTCAAGAGCGGCTACGGCCTCGACCTCGACAGCGAACTCAAGATGCTGGAGGCCGTCGCTCGCCTGCGGCAGGACGTCGGCGTCGATTTGATCGGCACTTGCCTCGCCGCACATGCGGTACCACCGGAGATGACTCGCGCCGCCTATGTCGATTTCATCGTCGACATCCTGCTGCCGGCCGTGCATGCGCACGGGCTCGCGCGCGCGGTCGACGCATATATCGAGCACATCGCATTTGATCTCAACGATGCCCAGCGGGTGTTCGAGGCTGCGCAGCGGCTCGGTTTCGTCATCCACGCGCATTGCGAACAGCTGTCGCTCATGGGCGCAAGCGAACTCGCCGCGCGGCTGGGGGCGCGCTCGGTGAGTCATCTCGAGCACCTCGACGCCCGAGGCGTCGAATCTCTCGCGCGTCACGGCACCATCGCGGTGCTGCTGCCGGGTGCGTTCTATTGCCTCAACGAAACCCGGCGGCCGCCGATCGCGGCGCTCAGAAATGCGCGGGTACCGATGGCTGTTGCCACCGATCTGAACCCGGGAACGTCACCCGTCGCGAGCCTCCTCACTGCCATGCACATGGCGGCGACGCTGTTCGGGCTCACGACCGACGAGGTCCTGCTTGGCGTCACGGCACATGCGGCTCGCGCACTCGGGCTCGAGGACCGCGGTCGTCTCGAAGCGGGCCTGCGCGCCGACTTCACCTTGTGGGATCTGGCGGAACCCGCGATGCTGACGTATCAGCTCGGCGGCCTCGCGCCGAGCGCCGTCTATGTGGAAGGCAAGCGTCTATGACTGTCGACATCGCACTCACCGGCCGCGACCTGTCGCTCGTGGACCTCGATCGCGCCGGCGCGCCCGGCGTACGGGCGAGCGTTGCGCAAGCGGCACGCGAGCGGATGGAAGCCACCCGGCGGACGGTCGAGCAGGCGGTTGCCAGCGGCCGAGTGAGCTATGGCATCACGACCGGATTCGGCGCGTTTGCGAATCGCCAGATCCCGGCGCCGAAGGTGAAGGAGCTGCAACTCAATCTCGTCCGCAGCCACGCCTGCGGCGTCGGCGAACCGCTCGCCCCGGCGACCGTGCGTCGCCTCATGCTGCTCAAGGCGAACAATCTTGCGGCGGGCTATTCGGGCGTTCGCCCGGCGGTCGTCGACACGCTCCTCAAGATGCTCGCCGCCGACGTGCTGCCGGTCATCCCGGGCCGGGGTTCGGTCGGCGCCTCGGGCGACCTCGCGCCGCTTGCGCACCTGGCCCTCGCGCTCATCGGCGAAGGTTCGGCGGTGCAGGGCGATCGCCGCCTCGAGGGCACTCAAGTGAACGACGCCGCCGGCACGAAGGCGCTGGTGCTGGAAGCGAAAGAAGGCCTCGCGCTTGTCAATGGCACGCAGCTGAGCACGGTGCTCGCCGCGGAAGGACTGGCGCTCGCCGATAATCTGCTGCGCTCGGCGATCACGGTCGGGGCGCTCACGGTGGAAGCACTCGCCGGCAGCCACGCGCCTTTCGACGCCAGGATCCATGACGTGCGCGGCCAGCGCGGCCAGCAACAAGTTGCCGCGCTCTTTCGCCGCTACCTGACGCAGAGCGAGATCAAGCAGAGCCACGAGCAATGCGACCGTGTGCAGGACCCATACGCCGTGCGCTGCATGCCGCAGGTTTTCGGCACGGTTTTCGATGCGATCGCGTTCGCCCGGGGCATCGTCGCAGGCGAGCTGAACGGGGTCTCCGACAATCCGCTGATCTTCGGCGACGACATCCTGTCGGGCGGGAATTTCCACGCGGCGCCGCTCGCGCTCGTCAGCGACCTGCTGGCGATCGTCCTCACGGATCTCGCGAGCATGTCGGAGCGACGCACCGACCTCCTCGACCGGCGCGTCAATCCCAATCTCAACATGTTCCTGACGAGCGAGCCCGGCGTCGAATCGGGCTTCATGATCGCGCACGTGACGGCGGCGGCGCTGGCGTCGGAAAACAAGACGCTCGCCCATCCCGCCTCCATCGACAACATCCCGACCTCGGCCGGGCAGGAGGATCACGTGTCGATGGCGCCCTGGGCGGGCCACAAGCTGCGGCGGATCTGTGACAACTGCCATCACATCCTCGCGATCGAGCTGCTCGCCGCGGCCCACGCGATCGATGCGATGCGCCCGCTCAAGACCTCCATGCCGCTGGAGGCCGTGCACGCGAAAGTGCGCCGGCTTGTGCCCTACAACCCGCGCGATCACCGCCTCGACCGGCCGATCGGAACGCTCGCCGCGGCGCTCGAGAGTGGTGCATTCACTACCGCCGATTCCGGCTAGCGTTCGCGCTGATCATCGCGGGAAATTTCAGCTACACTCGCTTTCCTAGGGGAAAAGCGCATGTCGGTTCATATCGACGTCAATAACCGGCTCAACCACGACCAGGAACATAATCTGGCGATCACCTGCCCGCATTGCCAGGTGTTCTCGCACATTACCGCGATCGCCGTGCCCTCCTTCGCCGCGCTCTCGGCGAACAAGCCGAAGCACGTCGGTGTCGTCTACCGGTGCGATGCCTGCAACGAGCCGGTCTTCCTGCGCTACACCGCCAAGGTATATGCCGCGAACCGCGTGGAGCTCTCGAGTCACTTCGTCGAGATCGAGCGCGCCCGCGAGAAATTCACGTTCACGTACCTGCCCGAGGAAGTCGAGGAACTCTTCAAGGAAGCGCTCAGCTGCTACACGGCGGGCTGCCTCAATGCCTTTGCGTCGATGTGCCGCAGGGTCGCGCAGGCGGTGTTCGCGAACCTCGGCGAGGCCGGCAAGCTCCAGGTGTACGATCAGCTGAACGAAGTGCGCGACATGGCGGAGGTCGACGCGGGCACCTTTGCCGACATCAAGACGATCCTCTTCAGCCGCGACAGCGATTCGCCGACGCCCATGCCGCTGCCGGATGCCTACCAGGCCGGGATGCTCCTCGAAGTCATGAAGGACATGCTCTACCAGGTCTACATCCGCAAGGGCCGCATGCAGCAGGCGATGATGGTCCGCCGCTTCTTCGCGGACGAGGCGAACAAGGTCACGCCGATCTCCTCGGTCACGCGCACTGGCGCCTGAGCCGCCCGAAGCGCCCGCGAAAAACAAAGCCCCGGCAGGCTCGCGCCTGCCGGGGCTTTTTCTATCGACCGATCGCTTTCGACCGATGGCCGTCGCGATCAGAACTTCATGCCGAACATCACCCCGATGGTCCGCGGCTGATTGATGATGTTGCCGACTCGAGCGCTGCGGCCACGCTCGTAGTCGAGCGCGAGCGCCTGGCGCTCGTCGAACAGGTTATTGGCGTACAGCGCCGCATCCCAGGAGTCGGCCTTGAAGCCGATCCTGAGGTTGGCGACGTCGAGGTCCGGAATCTGCGCGTCGAAGCTGTACGACGTGATCGCCGTCGGCGCGAGCGTGATCAGCCGTGCACCAGCGGCGCCGCCAACCTGGCCGAAGCCCGCCACTTCGTTCTCGAACTGCGAGTACGACGTGCCGTTGTGCTGCCAGATGAGGTTCGTGTAGATGCTCTTCGAACCGTCCATGATCGGCAGCGTGTAGCCGACGCTCGCGACGCCCTGGAGTTTCGACGCCGTCGGCAGCTGCGCGTCTTGCGCGAGGCCGCCCACGACGACCGTGTCGCCTGCCGCATTGGTCGACGTCACCGAGGACAGGAGCTTGGCATCGACCACCGACATCGAGATACCAAAGTCCCAATTGGCCGTCGGACGGCCGAAGAACTCCATTTCCCAGCCCTGGCTGCGCGCCTTCGGCACGTTGAACACGATACGCGACGAGCAGGTGCCGGCCGTGGTGGTCGCCTGCAGGTCGTCGATGTCGCTGATGAACGCCGAAATGTTGAACGTGTAGCGACGGTCGTCCGAGCGCATCTTCAGGCCGATTTCGTAGTTCTCGTTCTTCTCGTCCTTCCACGTTCCCTGGTTGCCGAAGACCAGCAGGTCATCCGCCGAACACAAGGGCACGTTGATCGGGTCGTTGATGCCACCCAGGCGGAAGCCCTTCGCGTACTGGAGATTCAGCGCAATGTCGTCCGTCGGATGGAAGCTCACGATCAGGCGCGGCGAAACGCCGTCCGAACTGGTCGTTCCCGGCACGCCGCCCGGCGGCGTCGGATCCGAGAAAACGCCGCCAAAATTGAGCACCCGGTCTTCATCGAACTTGTAGTAGCGCAGACCGCCGGTGAACGCCCACTTCTCGCCCGCGTGCACGGTCGCTTCACCGAAGGCGCCGTACTGCTGCAGCTTGTAGCTGAGGTTCGAATAGAACGGCATGTCGGCAGGCGCGCCGAACGCGGTGTTCGGCGGGATGCCAACCGTCGCGAGGAACGCGTCGTACCCCGGCGTCGGCAGCTGCTGGCCGTATTTGCGGTCAACGTCCTGATAGAAGCCACCGACCAGCCAGTCGACCGTGTGATCTCCGACCGAGGCGAGCCGCACTTCCTGGCTGAACACCTGGAGCTTGGTGCGATCGTAGAGCGGCGAGTCGAGCCGCGCGTCGGTCGCGGTGCCGCCGAGATCGATGGTTACGCTGCCAGTGAGCTGCGAGGCATCGCGCAGCACGGTCACCTTGCGGTCCGTATAGGAACTGACCGAGGTCAGTCCCACGGAGCCGAAGTCGAACTCGAGCTTGAGGTCGCCCAGGGTGAATTCGTCGTCGATGCCCTCGCGCTGCTGGCGATACTGCTCGTAGTCGTCGAAATTGTCCGCGGGCTGGTCCTGCAGCGGGCCGGTCGGATTACCGAGAATGTTCCAGAGGTCGACGCGCGGATAGCCGTCCGTCGAGAGCTTCTGGTAGACGATTCGCGGCGTGATCCTGATGCTGTCCGTCGGCTGGATGAGGACCGACAGGCGTCCGCCCGTGCGATCGCCGGTGTTGACGTCCTTCTCGACGCTGCCATCCGGCTGACGGGCATCGACCCAGCCCGGCAGGTAGTTGTAGAAGCCCACGAGGCGCGCCGCGGCGATGCCGCCCATCGGCAGGTTCACCATGCCCTTGACGCTGTAGCCTTCGCTGCCGTGCGAGACCGTTGAGGCGCCGATTTCGGCGGAGGCCGAAAATGCGCCGAGCTGCGGTTGATTGGTGATGTAGCGCACGGTGCCTGACGTCGATCCAGCGCCGAACAGCGTGCCCTGCGGGCCGCGCAGCACCTCGAACCGATTCAGGTCATACAGATCCATGTCGGGCGTGAAGAGCGCCACCGAGATGGGCGATTCGTCGAGGTACACACCCACCTGCTCCTTCACACCGGGCTGGTCGCGAATGACCTGGCCCGCGCTGATGCCGCGGATGGCCATCTGGCTCTGGCCAGGACCGAGGTCCGCAATGGCAAGGCCCGCGACGTTGTGGGCGAGATCGACAAGATTCATTGCGCCGCTTTCGCGGATCTTTTCGTCCGTCAGCGCCGCGATCGAGAACGGCACCTTCTGAATCGTGCTGTCGCGCTTGGTCGCGGTTACGACGATCTCGCCGATGGTGTCCGGCTCGCTTGCTGCCTCATCGGCGGCGTATGCGGCCAGCGGCATGGCGGTGACGGACGCGAGCAGCAGTGTCGATGCTCGCGAAACATATTTCGGGTTCATGGGGCCCCCTTCCTGGAATGACAACGAATGTCTGAACCGGCGCAAACCAGGCGAACAACTGTTGGATTTGCGCCACGGTGGTCGAAGCCTATTGCATGGAAAGGCCCGAGACAAGACTTGACGGGACAAATTGCGTGACAAACGCAACTGTCGCGTCCACGCATCACTTGGGCGGATTCAGCATCGGGAGGTCGAGCCCGCGCTCGCGCGCGATGTCGATGGCGCGCTCGTAGCCGGCGTCTGCGTGACGCATGACGCCGGAGCCCGGATCGTTCGTCAGGACGCGCTCGAGCGCCGCCTGCGCCCGTTCACTGCCATCGGCAACGATCACGACGCCCGCATGCAGGGAATAGCCCATGCCGACGCCCCCGCCATGATGGAAGCTCACCCACGAAGCGCCCCCCGCCGTGTTGAGCAACGCATTGAGCACCGGCCAGTCGGCAACCGCGTCCGATCCGTCGCGCATGCCTTCCGTCTCACGATAGGGCGACGCGACCGACCCCGAGTCCAGGTGGTCGCGGCCGATGACAATCGGCGCCTTCAATTCACCCTGGCGCACCATCTCGTTGAAGGCGAGACCGAGCCGGTGGCGTTCCTTGTAGCCGAGCCAGCAGATACGCGCGGGCAGGCCCTGGAAGCGAATGCGCTTGCTCGCATGATCGAGCCAGCGATGCAGATCCTGCTTGTGCGGGAAGAGCTCGCGGGCTTTCGCGTCCGTCCGGGCGATGTCCTCGGGGTCGCCGGATAGCGCGACCCAGCGAAAGGGCCCCATGCCCTCGCAAAAGAGCGGCCGCACGTACAGCGGCACAAAGCCCTTGAAGTCGAAGGCGTTCGCAACGCCTGCGTCGCGCGCCATGGCGCGGATGTTGTTGCCGTAGTCGAATGTGGGAATGCCACGCGCCTGAAAGCCGAGCATGGCGCGCACCTGCACGGCCATCGAGGCTTTCGAGCGCTCCACGTACTGCTTCGGATCGTCGGCGCGCAGCCGCGCCGCCTGCTCGAGCGAAAACCCGACCGGCACGTAGCCGTTCAGCGGATCGTGCGCCGAGGTCTGATCGGTCACGAGCTGCGGCTGCACCTTGCCCGCAAGAATCTGTGGAAATATTTCGGCGGCGTTGCCGAGCAGCCCGATCGAGATGGCCTGCCCTTTCGCAAGCGCCGCATCGAGCATCGCGAATGCATCGGGCAGCGAATCCGCGCGCCGGTCGAGATAGCCGGTGCGCAGGCGCATATCGATGCGCGTGACATCGACTTCCACCGAGATCGAGGCGAGGCCGGCAAAACTCGCGGCGAGCGGTTGCGCACCGCCCATGCCGCCGAGCCCGCCGGTCAGCAGCCACTTGCCGGTCGCGTCGCCGCGATAATGCTGGCGCACGGCCTCGGCGAAGGTTTCATAGGTTCCCTGCACGATGCCCTGCGAGCCGATGTAGATCCACGAGCCCGCGGTCATCTGGCCGAACATCATCAGGCCCTTGCGGTCGAGCTCGAAGAAATGATCCCAGCTCGCCCAGTGGCCGACGAGATTGGAGTTCGCGAGCAGCACGCGCGGTGCCGCCGCGTGCGTGCGGAAGACGCCGACCGGCTTGCCGGACTGGATGAGCAAGGTTTCCTCGTCACCGAGGCGCCGCAGCGTCGCGACGATTGCATCGAAGCACTCCCAGTTGCGCGCCGCCCGGCCGATGCCGCCGTACACCACGAGCTCGTGCGGATTCTCCGCGACTTCGGGGTCCAGATTGTTGTGCAACATGCGTAGCGCCGCTTCCTGCACCCAGCCCCGGCAAGTGAGAGTCGATCCGCGCGGCGCGTGCAGCGTCACGTCACGTTTGCGAGTGGTCATCGAGTCTCCTCACGATCCCTCAGCCGACCCAGACGCGGGCATTGCGAAACATGCGCAACCAGCCGCCGTCTTCGCCCCATTCAGCCGGATGCCAGGAATTCTGCACGGCCCGGAAGACGCGCTCCGGGTGCGGCATCGTGATGGTCACGCGTCCGTCGACGGATGACAAACCCGCGATCCCGAGCGGGGAGCCGTTCGGATTGGCCGGATAGCGGGCCGCCACGCGCCCGCGGTTGTCGACGAACCGCATCGCGATCAGGCCGTCGGCGGCCACCTGGTCGGCGCCGGCGCCGGTTGCGAATTCCGCGCGCCCCTCGCCGTGCGCGACGGCAATCGGCAGCAGCGCGCCCTGCATGCCCTTGAAGAGGAGCGACGGCGAGTCGACGATCTCGACGAGGCTCAAGCGCGCCTCGAATTGCTCGGAGCGATTGCGCACGAAGCGCGGCCAGTGCTCCGTCCCCGGGATGAGCTCGCGCAACGCCGCGAACATCTGGCAGCCGTTGCAGACTCCGAGCGCGAACGCGTCGCGACGCTCGAAGTGCCGCTGGAACTCCTCGCGCGCGCGGCTATTGAAGAGAATGGCCTTGGCCCAGCCCTCGCCGGCGCCGAGGACATCGCCGTACGAAAACCCGCCGCAGGCGACGATGCCGCGAAATTGCTCCAGGTGCACCTGACCGCCGAGGATGTCCGTCATGTGGACGTCGTGGGCTTCGAAACCGGCGCGGTCGAAGGCCGCAGCCATTTCCACGTGCCCGTTGACGCCCTGTTCGCGCAATACGGCAACACTTGGACGCGCGCCACGCGCGATGAAAGGCGCCGCGACATCGTCGTCCGGATCGAAGGGCATGCGCACCCGCAGTCCGGGATCGGCGTTGTCCGAACGCGACTCATGCTCCTCGCGCGCGCAATCCGGATCGTCGCGCAGAGCCTGCAGCCGGTAGGAAGTCTCCGACCAGATACCGTGCAGGCGCGTTCGGCTGTCGCGAATCTCCGTGTTCGCGCAGCGAATCCGCAGGTCATCGCCCGCCAGCGCGCGTCCAATGACGGTCGCGCTGGCGCCGAGGCCGTGCCGGTCGAACACCGCGCGAACCTTGGCCGAGTCCCGCGAGCGAATCTGCAGAACGGCGCCGAGTTCCTCCGCGAAAAGCGCCGCCAGCGCGCCGGCTGATTGCCCGGGCAGCGCTACATCGAATGCACAGTGGCCGGCGAATGCCATCTCGAGGAGCGTGACCAGCACGCCGCCATCGGAGCGGTCGTGATACGCAAGCAGGAGTTCCTGCTGCCGAAGTTCGGCGAGCGCCGCGGTGAGTTTCACGAGCTGCGGCGGCTCATCGGCATCGGCCGGTTCTGCGCCGATGCGACCGTACACCTGCGCGAGCGCCGATCCGCCGAGTCGATTACGGCCGCCACCGAGATCGACGAGCAGCAATTCGGTCTCGCCGGCGTCCGTTCGAAGCTCGGCAGTCCAGGTCTTGCGCACGTCTGCCACCGGCGCGAATGCCGATACGATCAGCGACACCGGCGCGATGACGGAGTGCCGGCCGCCAGCGTCGCTCCAGGCGGATTTCATCGACAGCGAATCCTTGCCGACCGGAATCGTGATGCCAAGGGCCGGACAGAATTCCTCGCCGACGGCCCGCACGGTTGCGTAGAGCTCGGCGTCTTCGCCGGGCTCCCCTGCGGCCGCCATCCAGTTCGCGGACAGGCGGACATCGCGAAGCTCGGCAATGTCCGCGGCGAGGATATTGGTGATGGCCTCGGCGACCGCAAGGCGCCCGGACGCCGGGCCGTCGAGCATCGCGACCGGTGTGCGCTCGCCCATGGCCATCGCTTCGCCGCTGACGCCGCGAAAACTGTTTGCAGTCACGGCCACATCCGACACCGGCACCTGCCACGGCCCGACCATCGGATCGCGGCAGATGAGACCGCCGACCGTGCGATCACCGATCGTGACGAGAAACGATTTGTCGGCCACGGCGGGCAGGCGCAGGACGCGCTCAAGCGCCTCGCGGACGTCAATGTGGCTCAAGTCCCAGCGCTCGCGGGGGCGCGTCACTCGCCGCACATCGCGCGTCATCTTCGGCGGCTTGCCGAGCAGCACCTCGATCGGCAGGTCGACCGGGCGATCATTGAATTTTGAATCTTCGACGACGAGGCGTCCGTCCGCGGTAATCGCGCCGATGTCGGCGTACGGGCAACGTTCACGGCGACAGAACTCCGTGAAGATCGCCATGCCTTCCGGCCGGATGGTCAGTACGTAGCGCTCCTGCGCCTCGTTGCACCAGAGCTCCATCGGCGACATGCCGGGCTCGGCGTTGGGCACGCTTCGCAACTGGATGCGCCCGCCCCGGTGACTGTGCGCCACCGCCTCCGGGACCGCATTGGCGAGGCCGCCGGCGCCGACGTCGTGGATCAGCTCGATCGGGTTGTGCTCGCCGAGCGCCCAGCAGCGATCGATGACTTCCTGGGCGCGGCGCTGCATTTCCGCGTTGCCGCGCTGGACCGACGCGAAATCGAGGGCCGCGCTCGCGGCACCGCTCGTGACGGAGGACGCCGCGCCGCCGCCAAGGCCGATCAGCATCGCGGGCCCACCGAGGACGACGATGCGTGCGCCGATGCTCACGTCCGGCTTCGCGACGTGCGTGCGGCGAATGTTGCCCAGGCCGCCCGCGATCATGATGGGCTTGTGGTAGCCGAATCGCCGGACGCCGTCCGCCATGTCGACGGCCTGTTCCAGCGTTCGAAAATAGCCGGCGATGTTCGGCCGCCCGAATTCGTTGTTGAACGAGGCGGCGCCGATCGGTCCTTCGATCATGATGTCGAGCGCCGAGGCGATGCGTTCGGACTTGCCGTGGTCGGCTTCCCAGGGCTGCACGAAGCCCGGAATCCTGAGATTCGACACCGTGAAGCCGACGAGACCGGCTTTGGGTTTCGCGCCGCGCCCGGTCGCGCCCTCGTCCCGGATTTCCCCACCCGACCCCGTGGCGGCGCCAGGAAACGGAGAGATCGCCGTCGGGTGATTGTGTGTTTCGACCTTGAGCACGATGTCCGCGGGTTCGTCGGTGTAGGCGTAGCGGAACTTTCCGCCTTCACCCGCCGCGAAGAATCGCGGCACCGACGGACCTTCGAGCACGGCCGCATTGTCGCGGTATGCCGAGAGCACGCCTTTCGAGTTGCGCTCGTGCGTGTTGCGGATCATCGCGAACAGCGACTTGCGCTGGCGTTCGCCGTCGATCAGCCACTGCGCGTTGAATATCTTGTGGCGGCAGTGCTCGGAGTTCGCCTGCGCGAACATCATGAGCTCGACATCGGTCGGATCGCGCTCGAGTCGCCGGTAGTTCTGCGCGAGGTAATCGATTTCATCCGCCGACAGCGCGAGGCCGAGCTCCGAGTTCGCACGCTCGAGGGCGCCGCGGGCATCCGTGCCGAGTGCAATCCTGCCAAGCGGGCGGGGATCGAGATGCGTGAACAGGCGACCCGCATCGGCTGCATCGAACAGCGCGATTTCGGTCATCCGGTCGCAGAGCGGCTGCGCGAGGCGCGAGAGTGACTCGCGGTCGAGCGGCCGCGGCGCCGCCAGGCGATAGGCGATGCCGCGCTCGAGCCGCTCGATCGCGTCGAGCCCGCAGACCAGGGCAATATCGGTCGCCTTGCTCGACCACGGCGAAATCGTGCCCGGGCGCGGGACCACCAGCACGAGCTCGCCCCGCACTGCGGCGTCAGGCAGGCGGGGACCGTAGGTCAGCAGGCGATCGAGAAGTTTGCGCTCGCCAGCGGTGAGCGGGCGGCGTGTGGCGACGAAGTGCAGGTAGTGCGCGTCGACGCCCGCGATGTCCGGGCGAAGGGCTTTGAGCGCGCGCAGAAGTTTGTCGAGACGGAAAGCCGAGAGTGCTGGCGCGCCGGCGAGTTGCAGCATTCTGTCGCGGTGCCTCAAACGGGGCGCGAATCATACAGAAGTGGCGATTCAGCCGCCAATCGCGGCCGCGCGCTCAGCGCGCCAGACAAGGAGAGGGTTGCCGGATGGGGTCTGGCAAGTCCGGTCTGGCGATGTTTGCGGGCAGGACTTTCAAGGTCCGGGTATTGGGTTTGGGACGTCCTTTCGGGACCGCCGTAAATCCATCCCTGGAGGCTTCGGAAAAAACGTCCTGTTTTTTACGATCCCGAAAGGACGTCCCAAACCCAATACCCTTCGCGTGGAGCCGGACGCAGTCACGGCCCCTCCGGCAACCCTCTCCTTAGTCTGGCGCGCTGAGGGTCGCGATCGGCGGCTATTTTTTGGCGGTGGAATCGCCGCCCGGCGGGTACATCGGCATCGGAAACTGGCTGACATTGCCGCCCTCGATGCTCATGATCTTGCTCACGCCCTGCTTCTTCACTTCGTCGATTCTCAGGACCGAGTGCAGGGGCAAATATGTACGCTTTACACCGGCAAATTCGGACTTAATCTTCTCTTCGGCCGGATCGACCACGACGCTCGAACGCTCGCCAAAAACAAGTTCCTCGACCTCGATAAAACCAAAAAGCGAGCCATGGCTCACCTTGCGCGCATAGACCTCGTAGACCTTGCCCTGGTTCACGAACATCACCTTGAAAATGTGACTGGCAGCCATACGACCCGACCCGCGCACTGTTAACTTGCGCTGCATTATACGGTGCCTACCGGCTCGGGGGTGGCAGCCTGGATGGGGAAATCCGGGGTGCAACAGGAGCTAGTGGTAGGCAGTTGAAGTGTGTGGCGGTCCTCTTCCGGATGGAGGCCGTTTTATTAGCGAGGGAAGATCATGGCGATGCGTCTGCGCGTTGTCAGCTCCCAGGGCCAGCTGCTAGGCGATCGTGCCAGCAAGGTTTTTGGAGTGCATGGCGGCTCGATCGGGCGAGCTGCGGACAACGACTGGATTTTGCCCGACCCGGAGCGCTACATCTCCGCCCACCACGCGCGAATTGAATATCGCGAGGGCCGGTATGTCCTGCTCGATACCAGCACCAACGGCATGTACGTCAACGACTCGAACGAGCCGCTTGGCAAGCTTGCCCATCATGAATTGAAGGACGGCGACCGCCTGCGCTTCGGCGACTTCGAAGTGCTGGTGAGCATCGACGCCTCCAACGATTTCCCGCCCGACAAGAGCGCGATCATCGCTTACGACGGCCGCGGCACCCCGGGCTCGGCGGTCGCGAAGTCGACCCAGAACGACCTGGGCGAAGCGCTCGATCTCGACTCGCTCCTCGCGAGCGATCACAACGGCGAGTCCGGCAGTCCCTACGGCCCCGTCGATGCCTATGGCCAGCCGATCAAGTCGCCCGGCAAGCGTTCGCTCAAGGCGAATGCGCGCAAGGGTGTGAAGTCGCTGCTCGATGACAACACGGAACTCGTCACACCCGGCAAGAGCGACGCGGCCGGCGCCAAACCCTGGCATCTGTCGACGCGCCCTTTCAACGCCGCGAAGCCCGGCCCGCAAGCCAAGCCAGGCACGGCGCAGGAATCGCCGTCGTCCGTGTCAGGCTCCCGTCCGCGCCTCGATGCGGGCGACTCCACGGACATCGCCGCAGCCATCCAGGCACTCTGCCGCGGTGCAGGCATTCCGGCGAACTCCATTCCGACCGAACTTCACGGCCGCTTCCTGCAGACAGCGGGTCAGTTGCTGCGGGAAATGGTCCTCGGCCTGACCGCAACCCGTCAGTCGCGGGCGGAACTGAAGAGCCGGCTGCGCATCCAGGCGACGGACGAGGAAAGCAGCTCGCTGACACTCGCCGCGGGCGTCGATGAGGCGCTGCGCAGGCTCCTCGCGGGCGCAACGGGCCGCAACGTCACGCAGGCTGAAGCCGTGCGTGCGGGATTTCAGGATATCGGCCATCACGAGCGCGCCATCATGGAAGCAATGCCGGCCGCACTCGCCGACTTCATCCAGCGGCTCAGCCCGGAAGAGCTCGAGGAGCGCTTCGCGCGCGGCGCGAAGCGCTCGAGCATCATGGGCGGCAACGTCAAGGCCCGGAACTGGGAGCTCTACACGGAGTTCTTCCGCGGCCTGACGCAAGGCTCGGGCGACTCCATGCCGCATGTCTTCGTGGAAGCCTTTGCGCGGGCCTACGAGTCGAGCATCCGCGAGCTGGACGGCGCTGCGGCCCAGCGCGAACGCGTGGTTGCCGACGGGTCGTAGTGGCACCGAGGGTCCTCGATTGGCCCTCTCCGTAAATCAAAAGCGCCCCTCAGTGCAGGGGCGCTTTCGCTTTGTCTGGCGGAGAGGGTGGGATTCGAACCCACGTGGAGCGTTAGCCCCCATCGCATTTCGAGTGCGCGCCGTTATGACCGCTTCGGTACCTCTCCGGGTGGAGCCCGTCGCCGGACTTCGGTCCGGACCCGGGGGCGCGGTATTCTAGCGCAGCGGCGCTCGAATTCGAGCCAGAAAAGAAGTACCGGCGTGCGTTCCATCTCGCTCGCGATCGCTGTTCTCTCGTTCGCCCTGCTCGGCACCTGCCAGCGGGTGCCGACGCTTCTCGAGCAGATCAGGGACCTTGGCGTGCTCAGGGTCGTCACCCGCAACAGCCCCACCGCCTATTTTCTCGGTGCCAACGGTCCTGAAGGCCCTGAATACGAGCTCGCGGACCGCTTCGCGGCGAAACTCGGCGTCGCGCTCTACATCTACACGGTGCCGCGACTCGCCCAGATCAAGGATGAAATCACCAGCGGCCGGGCCCACCTCGCCGCGGCGGGCTTGAGCGTCAGCCACGAATGGCAGGACACGATCGCGTACGGGCCGACCTACCAGCAGATTCGCCAGCACCTGGTCTACCGCATGGGCCAACCCAAGCCCCGCGACCTGCAATCCGTGAACGGAGCCCATCTCGAAGTGATCGCCGGGAGCCGCCACGCCGAGCTCCTGAAGCAGCTGCGCAACACCATGCCGAACCTCGTCTGGGTCGAGAATCGGCGCGACGAATCGCTGGACCTGCTCGCACGCGTGGCGAACGGCGACATCGACTACACGATCTCGGATTCGACCGAGTTCGCCCTCGCCCGCGCCCTGTATCCGGAAATCCGCGTGGCGTTCGATCTTCCCGACGAGCAACCGGTCGCCTGGGCGCTGCGACGCGACGACACGTCGCTCGCGACGGAAGTGCACGCGTTCTTCGCCGAAGCGACGGCGAGCGGCGCGCTCGCCGAACTCGTCGAGCGCTATTTCGGCCAGAATGACCGCTTCGAGTATGTCGGCGCGCGCGACTTCATCGCGCACATCGGCCTCAGGCTGCCGCGCTACCGCGACTGGTTCAAGGAGGCCGCGGCTAGCGTCGGCGAGGACTGGCGGCTGCTCGCGGCGATCGGCTACCAGGAGTCGCAGTGGAACGCGAACGCGATCTCCCCGACGGGCGTGCGCGGCATCATGATGCTCACCGAAGACACGGCCCGCGCCGTCGGCATCAGCGACCGGGCGGATCCGCGTCAGAGCATCCTCGGCGGCGCGCGCTACTTCATCAGCATGCGCGACATGATTCCGGACCGGATCGGAGAGCCCGACCGCACCTGGCTCGCGCTCGCGGCATACAACGTCGGCTACGGGCACCTCGAGGACGCGCGCATCCTCACGCAAATGCGCCATCACAATCCCGATTCCTGGCAGGACGTGCGCGCGCACCTGCCGCTGCTCGCGCAGGAGAAATGGTACTTGCAGGTGAAGCGCGGCTACGCGCGCGGCTGGGAGCCGGTGCGCTTCGTCGACAACGTGCGCGCCTATCTCGACGTCCTCGAGTGGGTCGCGCAGGACGCCGCCGCCCAGCCCGCCATCGCACAGAGCAATTAAAAAGGGGACATTCCTGATTTTCCGCCGACACGTGAGTCAAGCACAGGGAAAATCAGGAATGTCCCCTTTTTCTCAGCGGCGCTTGGCGAAGAACTGGGCGAGGAGTTCCGCGCACTCCTCGGCGAGCACGCCGCCGAAGGCATCGACGCGGTGGTTCATGATCGGCGAGTTGAAGATGTTGAGCGCGCTGCCCGCAGCGCCGAACTGCTGATCCCAGGCGCCGAAGACGGCGCGCTCGAGCCGCGCGTGGACCATGGCCGCCGCGCACATCGTGCAGGGCTCGAGCGTCACGTAGAGCGTGCAGCCAGTCAGCCGGTACGAGTCGAGATTGACGGCCGCCGTACGCAGCGCGATCACTTCGGCATGCGCAGTGGGATCGTGCCGGCCGATCGGCTGATTCCAGCCAACGCCAACGATCTTGTCGCGCTGGGTCACCAGCGCACCGACGGGCACCTCGCCGGCAGCGCTCGCGCGATTCGCGAGCTCGATCGCCTGCCGCATGAAATCGCGGTCGCTGTACGTCGCCATGCGGGAATTGTACGGCCTCTGTGACTTCGATCACCCAATGATACGGCCTCGGCCTGCAAGATCCCGCACAGCTCTCGACGGATATTGCGCATGAAAATTCGCACGCTCCTTGCCTTGCCGCTGCTGCTGACGCTCGGGTCGCTCAAAGCGCAGGCTGACTCGACGGCTCGCATCGTCGAGCTGCAGCCGTCGGCAACGGCCGCCCTCGGTCGGGGCGAAAGCCTGTATGTCCGCATCGAGTATGCGACCGATGAGCCGATCAGCCTCTGGGCGCGGCCCTTTCGCCGGGGGGCCGAGGTCAAGACGGCGATGTCGAATGCATCGATGTCGCACACGGGTTCGGGCGAGGCGCTCGGCTGGTTTGCACTGACGGAGCCCGGCGAGGTCGATGAAATCCGCATTCGCGCCGGCGGTGGCAAGCCCTATCGCGAGTGGGATCTTGCGCGCCAGCCGGTGCAGCTCACCTGGACCACGGCCGCGCCGGCCGCCGCAGCGCGGCCCGCCTGGGTCGATCAACTCGCGGCGACGGAACAAGCCGAGATGCGCGACCAGATGCAGCGTCAGGCGAGCCAACCGGTCTCGGCCGGCAGCGCCGCGTTCTTCAGCGGCTTCATGCTGCTCGTCATCGCCCTGCTCATCGCCGGCATCGCCGTACCGATGTGGTCCGTCTGGAAGTGGCGCGGTGGCTGGCGCCTTGCAGCGGCCGTTCCAGCCGCCCTCATTGGTTTCGTCCTCTTGCGGATCATCGTCGACACGTCGCGCGATCCGACGTCGCACAATCTCTGGCCGTTCGAGATCCTGCAATTCGGGACGCTCGCCCTCATCGCCATCGGCATCATGAAATTCATCCGGCGCCGCCTCGGCGCCGAAGCGACTCCCCCATGAATCACGCCATCGGCTCGATGATCCTGCTCTTCTTCGGTGTCGGTCTGCTCATAGTCGCCTGGCGCGGCAATCGCTCAGGCGAACTGCGCGCAGGTTCCGCCGGCTGGCGGCCCTACCGGCCGAACCGGATGGACAATCCGCTGGGATTTCGCTTCTACTTTTTCCTTTATGTGGCAGCCGGGATCGTACTGACGGTATGGGGCGTGCTCGCGATGCTGGGCGCTGCGCCGCCGCTCGATCTTCGCTAGCGCTCTGGCAGCGCGAACGCCATCAGATAGTCGCCTGCGGGCACGATTCCGCTGAAGGCGAAGTGGCCGCCCGCTGCGACGACGACGAACTGGCGGCCGTTCGCGCCGAGCCGGTAGCTCATCGGCACCGAATTCGCGCTGGTCGGCAGTTCCGCCTTCCAGAGCTCCTCGCCGTTCTCGATGCTGTAGGCGCGCAGCGCCGGATCGGTGCTCGCGCCGATGAAAATGAGGCCGGTCTTCGTGACGGCCGGGCCGCCAATCGAAAACCCTCCATCCATCGTCGACATCGGCCAGCGGGCTGCGGGCCCGAGTTCCCCGTGTGCACGGGTCCAGAGGATTTTCCCGCTCTCCAGGTCGACGGCGGAGATCGTCGCCCACGGCGGCTTCGAGCAGGGTGCGCCCCAGGGCGAGAACACCGGCGCCACTACCGCACAGTAGTCAGAGCCCGTCTGCGGGTAGTCGAGCCCCTTCACCGCGGCGCATTGAGCGCGTGGCACGAGACGAACCGACATCGGAATGTGATTGGTGCTGACCACCATGACCTTGCGCTCGGGATCAATGGCGGGTGAACCCCAATCGTTGCCGCCAAGGGTCGAAGGCTGCAGGACGGAACCTCCGAGCGAAGGCGGTGTGTAGAGACCCTCGTGATTGAGCGCCGCAATCGTGTCGCGGCACCGGTTGCGATCCCAGAACGTGAAGCCCCACGCCTCGTCGGGACCGAAGGTCATGGCGTTGAGCGGCGTCGGCAATGTCGGAACAGGCTGCGTCGGGCTCAGATGCTCGCCTGCCACGACGCCGTCCTGGGGCGCGAGACGCTCGACGACCGGGAAGAGCGGCGCACCGGTCTCGCGATTGAGCACAAACGTCAGGCCCATCTTCGTGACCTGCACCAGCGTCGGAATCTTCTGTCCGTCGATCGTGAGATCGACGAGCGTCGGCTCGGCCGGAACGTCGTAGTCCCAAAGGTCGTGATGGACGACCTGGAAATGCCAGACGGGCTTCCCGGTCGCGCCGTCGAGCGCAACGATCGAGCTCGCGTAGTAGTCGAAGCCGGCCCGGTCGCCGCCGAAAAAATCGGGCCCCGCGTTGCCAGTCGGCAGGAAGACGAGATTGCGCTCGACATCGACCGACATGATCGACCAGACGTTCACCGTCGACGCGCGGAACGTGCCGTCGGGATTGCGATCGGGTTCGCCGGGCGGCACCGGATTGAAGGCCCAGAGGAGCGCGCCACTCCCGGCATCGAAAGCGCGCACGACGCCGGCCGGCACGTCCTTGCGGAAGCTGTCGGCGACGAGACCGCCGACGATGACCGCTCGACCGAGGATCGCCGGCGGGCTCGTGACGTCGTATTCCCTGGGACCGTGCGGCGTGAGGCCGACATTGAGATCGACCGTGCCGCGGTCACCGAACTCCTCGCAGGGCTTGCCGCTCGCCGCATCGAGCGCGAGCAAGCGGCCATCAAGCGTGCCGGTAAAGATGCGCGCCGCGCACAGCCCTTGCCCCTCGCCCTTCCACAGCGAAACACCGCGGCAAACGGTGACGTTTTCCTCCTCGACCTTGACGTGGGGATCGAAGACCCAGCGTTCCTTGCCCGTCGCGGCGTCGAGCGCGAACACGCGATTGAAGGGCGTGCAGTAATAGAGCGTGTCGCCGCTGACGATCGGAGTGACTTCGAAGTTCGACTGCTGCAGGGCCCCGTTGATCTGCCCGGCGCCGCTCGCCGGCGGCTGGCGCACATCGCCCGAGCGATGCGTCCACGCCAGCGTGAGCGCGCTCACGTTGCCGGGAGTGATCTCGCCCGCCGCGGAAAAATGGCCGCCGCCGGGAGCGCCGCCGAACGTTGTCCAGTCCGTTGCAGGTCCCGCCGGGCGTTCGATTGCGCCGTGGTCGCTGCAGGCGCCGCACGTCAGGCCCGCGATCCAGGCCGTGAGCCAGATGCGGCGCGACACGGTCAACTGCCGCCGCGGACGTGCCACCACTCGCGCAACGACGAGCAGTGGCCCGACGCGTCGAGCTCGAGCACGAATACCCCATCCAGCTCGATCATCGCGCCGTTCGGCTGCAGCCGGAATGTTGCCGGCCAATGCGCGACGCCGGTGTTGCCATTGACCGCGATCACGCTGGACTCGAATTTCACTTCGCGCTGATCCGCGGTGACCGTTCGCCAATACTCCTCGATGCCCGCGCGTCCCTGCCTCGGCTCGTCGAAAGGCATCTCGTGGTAAAGCGCGTCGGTGGTGAACAGGCCGCCTGCCGCCGTGGCATCGCGCGCTTCCCATGCAGCGCCGTACTGCTTGAGCCAGGCTTCGAGCGCCGCGGGGCTCAAAGCGTGCGCGTCGACGGCGGCCATCAAGGCAAACAGGACGGCCGCGAGAACCATTGACCTGCCGCTGCGATTGAACATGGTTAGCGATTCTAGTGGCGCGATCACTTGAAACTAGCCCACCTTCTTCAGGCAATGCAGATAGTGTTCCCCGTCTTTCACTTCGACGCCATGGGTTTCATGCGCAAAGCCTGGGAAACGTCGGTCCCAATCGCGTAGCGCCCGCAAATAGCCGATGTAGGGTCCGTCGGCGGCGCCAAAATTTTCACCGGGCATGAGCATCGGGATTCCGGGTGGATAGGGCACTACGCTCGTGGCCACCGTTCGATTCGCAACCTCCTCCAGCTCCACGCGCTCCACCTGATTGCGCACCAGGCAGCGATACGCGTCCGCGGGCGGCATTTGCGGGGCGGGTAGACTGGAGAACGCCTGTTGCAGGTGATGCATCTGATTCGAGCGCACGTAGTGGTCGAACATTTCATCACTCAGGTCGCGCAGTCCCATCGCGCCATAGCGTTCGGGAGCGGACGGAACGAGATTCGGCAGCACCACGCTCAGCGCCGTGTTCGCGTCGTAGTCTTCCTTGAACCGGATGAGCGTAGTCAGCAATGTGCCCCACTTGGCCTTGGTCATGCCGATGGAGAAGAGGAACAACACGGTGAAGTCCTGTGTCTTTTCGTATTCGAATCCGTGGCGCACCAGGTAAGAAGCAATGATGGCGGCAGGGATGCCGCGTTTCTCGAACGAGCCGTCGGTCGCAATGCCCGGAGCGGCGACCGTGACCTTGATCGGATCGAGCATGCAATAGCCGTCTTCCAGGCCTTCGAAGCCATGCCAGGCCTCACCCGGGTGCAGCACCCAGCAGTTCGGATCGGTGACCAGCAATGTTTCCGGCGCGTCTTCGAACGCGATGCGCTTGCCCGTCCCGGGGTTCGTGACTTCGGTTGCGTTCCAGGTGCTGAAGAACCAGTCGTTCGTCTGCGCGAACTGTCGCTTGATTCGCCCGACGGTCTGGCGAAAGCTCACGGCCTCGCGAATGGCTTCCGTGGTCAGTGCCACGCCGCTCGTGCCGTCCATCATTGCCGCCGAGATTTCGTTCGAAGCAATGATCGGATAAAACGGCGAGGTCGAGGCGTGCATCATGAACGATTCGTTGAAGCGGGCGTGCTCGATGGGTTCTCGTCCGTCACGAATGTGGATAAAAGACGCCTGCGAGAACGCCGCCAGCAATTTGTGAGTCGAATGCGTGGCGAACAATGTCGGGCCATTCTTGTAATCGGCCGGGTCGCCGATCATGGCGTGGCGGTTTTTGTAAATTGGATTGAAACGCGCGTAGGCGTACCAGGCTTCGTCGAAGTGCAGGCGATCGATGGCGTCCGCGACAATTTCGATCACGCGCGCCACGTTGTAGATCAATCCATCGTAAGTGGAGTTGGTGATGATCGTGTGCCGCGGCTTGCGTGCGTTTGCCTTGCCGACGAGCGGATGGGCGGCGTTACGAGCTCGCACGGCTTCCGGGCGCAAGTCTTCGGGATAGATGGGCCCGATGATTCCGTAGCGATTGCGGTGCGGTACCAGGAACACCGGTATCGCTCCGGTCATGACCAGCCCGTGCTCAATCGACTTGTGACAGTTGCGGTCGCACAGGGCAATGTCGCCCTGCGTCAAGCTGGCCATGAAGATGATCCGGTTCGAGCTCGAAGTACCGTTGGTCACGGTGTAGCTTCGATGCGAGCCGAATACGCGCGCAGCATACTTCTCGCTCTCGCCGATAGGCCCGCTGTGATCGAGCAGCGAACCGACGGCCGCCATGCCGATGGAAAGGTCGGAGCGAAACGTGTTCTCGCCGAAGTAATCGAAGAAGACTTTGGAGACCGGCGTCTTGAGAAACGCCGTGCCACCGAGATGTCCGGGCGTGCCGAATGCATATTCGTGGACGTGTGCCTGCCTCAGCACGGCGGCGAACATGGGGGGTAGCAGGTTCTCGCGATAGCGATTGATCGCTGCGGCGATTCGGCCGGCGATGAACTTCGAAGTATCGTCGGTCAGCCAGACGAATTCGCTGGCTAGCCTGAGTGTTTTCAATGGAATAGCCGGCACCTGGCTGCGCTCGCCGAAAAGGAAAGCGGGTGCCCGGTCGTTGCGTTCGCGAAACGCACGCAGCACTTGCTCTGCGCCAACGGTCTTATCGAGGTCGGCATCGACGAGCACACATCCGAGCAGAGGATCGGAGCGGATCGCGGCCGCTCCATCGGTTGCCGACCGCGCGAGGGTGACCTCGAAGCCATTCGCCTGCAGCTCTTCGATGAGGGCCTTGCCGGAACGTGCCAATGTGGTTCCGGGCGCGATATCGCCGTAGACAACAAGAATATTGAGCTGTGAATGCGCAGTGGGGTTCGTCATGGTCGTACCCTCCTCCGTGTCGAGTGACAGAATGGCGACTTGCGACTGCATGCCGCGACGCCCTGCGAATCATAGAGTTCTGGTGCGTTGAAGGGGAACCGGCGATGGCTTCAGGTAACGGCTTAAACGCGCGACTCAATGCGCGATGCCATGAATCCTATTCCCACTCGATCGTCGCGGGCGGCTTCCCGGAAATATCGTAAGTGACTCGAGACACGCCGCGTACTTCATTCGTAATGCGGCGCGCGACCACGTCTAGAAAATCGTACGGCAACCGCGCCCAGTGCGCGGTCATGAAATCGATCGTCTCAACCGCACGCAGGGCAATGACATAGTCGTAGCGGCGGCCGTCGCCCATCACGGCGACCGACCGCACCGGCAGGAACACGGCGAACGCCTGGCTCGTGCGGTCGTAGAGATCATGGCGACGCAGTTCTTCGATGTAGATGGCGTCCGCCTTGCGCAGGATTTCCGCGTATTCCTTCTTCACTTCGCCGAGGATGCGCACGCCGAGGCCCGGTCCTGGAAACGGATGACGATGCACGAGTTGCGGCGCGAGGCCGAGCTCGACGCCGATGCGGCGCACCTCATCCTTGAAGAGTTCGCGCAGCGGCTCGAGGAGCTTCATGCGCATCTTCTCCGGGAGTCCCCCGACGTTGTGATGCGACTTGATGACGTGCGCCTTGCCCGTGGCGCCGCCGGCGGACTCGATGACGTCCGGATAGATCGTGCCCTGCGCGAGCCAGTCGATACCTGAAAGCCTGTGCGCTTCCTCGTCGAAGATCTCAATGAAGAGCCGACCGATGATCTTGCGCTTCGCTTCCGGATCGGTGACGCCGGCGAGCGCCTCGAGGAAACGTTCCTCGGCATTCACGCGCACGACGCGCACGCCCATGTGCTTCGCGAAGGTCTGCATCACCTCGTCGCCTTCGTTCAGTCGCAGGAGCCCGTGATCGACGAAGACGCAGGTGAGCTGATCGCCAATTGCCTTGTGGACGAGCGCGGCGACGACGGAAGAATCCACTCCGCCGGAGAGCCCGAGCAGCACTCTCGCGCCGCCGACCTGCGCACGGATGCGCTCGATGCTGTCGGCGATGATGTTGCCGGTGTCCCAGAGCGCGTCGCCCTGGCAGATGTCACGCACGAAGCGCTGCAGGATGTCGTGCCCGCGCTTGGTATGGGTGACTTCGGGATGGAACTGCACGCCGTAGTAGCGGCGCGCCTCGTCCGCCATCGCGGCAAATTCGGCATTGCCGGAACTTCCCACCTGCCGGAATCCAGGCGGCAGCGCTTCCACCCGATCACCGTGGCTCATCCACACGTCGAGGAGCGAGCGGCCCTGCCCGTCCGCGTGATCCTTCAGGCCGTCGAGGAGCTTCGATGAGGCGATGACGGCGACCTGCGCGTAGCCGAACTCGCGATGATTCGACGTCGCGACGCGGCCGCCGAGCTGCTGCGCCATCGTCTGCATGCCGTAACAGATGCCGAGTACCGGCACGCCAAGATCGAATACCGCTTGCGGGGCGCGCGGCGGATCTGCGTCGGTGACGGATTCGGGACCGCCGGAGAGGATGACCCCGCGCGGCTTGAAGGCGCGGACGTCCGCGTCGGAGATGTCCCAGGCGCGGATCTCGCAGTAGACGCCGATCTCGCGCACGCGCCGCGCAATCAGCTGTGTGTACTGCGCGCCGAAGTCGAGAATGAGGATCCGGTGGGCGTGGATGTCCGGCAGGCTGGCGGGTGATTTCTCGACCGATTGAGGATTTTGGGCCGGAACGGTTGCCATGCTTCAGCTGACGCGGTAGTTCGGCGCTTCCTTGGTGATGGAGACGTCGTGCACGTGGCTTTCGCGCACGCCGGCGGTCGTGATGCGCACGAAATGGGGCTTGGTGCGCATCTCTTCAATGTTGTGGCTGCCCGTGTAGCCCATCGCCGCGCGCAGGCCGCCGGCGAGCTGATGCAGGATCGAAACCATGCTGCCCTTGTAAGGCACGCGGCCCTCGACCCCTTCGGGCACCAGTTTTTCGAGCTCCGAGGCCGTGTCCTGGAAATAGCGGTCCGCCGAGCCGTGCTTTTCCGACATCGCGGCGAGCGAGCCCATGCCGCGATAGGACTTGTACGAGGCGCCCTGGTAAAGCTCGACCTCGCCCGGCGATTCTTCCGTGCCTGCGAAGAGGCCGCCGATCATCACCGAGTGGGCGCCGGCGCAGATTGCCTTGGCGAGGTCGCCGGAGTAGCGAATGCCGCCATCCGCGATCGCCGGAACTCCCGTCGAGGCAATCGCTTCCGAGACGTTGGCGACCGCACTGATCTGCGGGACGCCAACACCCGCGACGACGCGGGTCGTGCAGATCGAACCCGGGCCGATGCCGACCTTGACGCCGTCCGCGCCCGCCTTGATGAGATCGTGTGCGCCCTCCGGGGTCACGATATTGCCGGCGATGACCTGCTGTTCCGGCCAGCGCTTCTTGATGCGCTCGACCATGTCGAGCACGCCGCGCGAATGGCCGTGCGACGTGTCGACGACGACGACATCGACGCCCGCCTCGCGCAGGGCCGCGATGCGGTCGAGCGTGTCCGGGGACGTGCCGACCGCCGCGCCGACGCGCAGGCGCCCGGTTTCATCCTTGCAGGCGTGCGGGAATTCCGTCGCCTTCTGGAAGTCCTTCACCGTGATCATGCCTTTCAGCTGGTTCGAGGCGTTCACGACCAGCACCTTCTCGATGCGGTGCTTGTGAAGGAGCAGCAGCACTTCGTCCTTCGGCGCGTTCTCGCGCACGGTGATGAGCCGCTCTTTCGGCGTCATGACGCTTTTCACCGGCGCATCGAGCTTGGTTTCGAAGCGCAGGTCGCGGTGGGTGACGATGCCGACGACTTCGTTGTTGCCGATGACGACCGGCACGCCCGAAATGTTCCTGGCGCGCGTGAGGTCGATGACCTCGCGGATGGTCTTGTCCGGCGTCACCGTGATCGGATCGGTGATGACGCCGCTCTCGAATTTCTTGACGCGGCCGACTTCACGCGCCTGCGCGCCGATCGTCATGTTCTTGTGGACGATGCCGATGCCGCCTTCCTGCGCGATGGTGATCGCGAGGCGCGCTTCGGTGACGGTGTCCATGGCCGCCGATATCAGCGGCAGATTGAGGCGGATCTTGCGCGTGAGGCGGGTCGACAAATCGACTTCCCGAGGCAGCACTTCCGAGTAAGCCGGCACCAGCAGCACGTCGTCGAAAGTGAGGGATTCCTCGAGGATGCGCATGGCGTGGGTCGCTGGAAGGCCTCGGCCGGCTGAAATAAAGCCGGCGATTGTACGCGCCGGAGCGGTGAGGGTAAACCGGCAATCGTACTTCAGTCGCCCGGGCGGGCCTTATGGTGGATCGCAGCGCGAATCCGGCTCGATGGCGGCGAGCCAGGGATCACCGAGGCTCCCGCCGTGCAGCTCGAAGCGGGCGCAGTCGCCGGCCTTGAATGCGGAAAAGACCGCTGATTTCACCTGCAGCGTCTGCTCGAATCGCCCGTCCGGCCAGGCGTGGACGACGAGGTAGTAGCTGCGGCTCTTGCCACTGCGCGAATAGGTGTCATCGATGCGGGTCAGGTAGTCCGTCGCGGGCCCCGCATCGAGCTTCTCGTTGCGATACGTGTAGCCGTAGCGTCCGGCGAGCCAGCTTGCGGGCGCGAGGGCGAGCAGCAGCGCGAACGCGACCAGGTGCGTGCGCGAGGTACGGCCGACCAGCAGAAAGAGCGCCAGCAGCGCGATGACCACGACGCTCCCGGCGAGCACGGCTGCGAGATGATCGATATGCTCGTAGATGAGCTGACGCGGGAGCGCGGCCTGGTTCATCTGCAGGACGAACGCGACCATTCCGGCGACACCGACGCCAGTCGCAACAAACATCATCGTGCGTGACCGGCTATCGCCCGGATCGCGCTCGCCGTCCCAGGCGCGCGCGTGCAGGTCCACGAGCCGATCGCGGACCCTTGCAAGCAGCGGCCGATAAAGTGGCATCAATGCTTCCGCGACCAGCAGGTCCGGCAGCTTGCCATGGTCCTGTGCGACGGGCACGAGCACGATCCAGATCCGCCCGCCCGCGCATTCGACCGACCGCATTTGCGGGTCCTTGAACAGCGTCATCACCGCCCGCCGCAGCTCCTCGTCGACGGACAGCGCCTCGCAGAGCACCCGGTCGTCCGAGAGGATGAAGATCGACTCATCGAACTCGCGGTCGTGGGTCTCCCATTCGCGCGCAAGTCCCAGGGCCTTGCCGCAGCGGTCGTAGAATTTCTCGCGGCGTAGCACGAATCGCAGGCCGTCCGGGGCGTCGAGCGCGAGCCGCACCCGGGTAATGCGCCGATTCTTCGCGCGCGACACCAGGTACTCGTAAGGATCGTCGCTGCGCGGGGCGCGCGTGCCGGAAAAGCCGCGGCGCAGGAGCACGGCGAGCATGAACATGCCGCCGACGAGGCACATGAAGAGGATGATTGGCAGGAACGGCATCCGCGGCAATGATACGGCGCATCCGAGCTCGCGGCATGTCAAACCCGCTAGAATCCCCGGCGATGGCGACCCCCACTTCTCCGGATCGCGATGTCTACACGGTCGCGCGCCTCAATCGCGAGGCGCGCGTCATTCTCGAGCGCGGCCTCGCGACCCTCTGGCTCGAGGCGGAACTCTCCAATTTCGCGCGCCCCGCTTCCGGCCACTGGTATTTCTCGCTCAAGGACTCGACGGCACAGGTCCGAGCCGCGATGTTCCGCCAGCGGAACCAGAATGTCGGTTGCACTCCGAAGGACGGCATGCAGGTCCTCGTGCGCGGGCGCGTGAGCCTCTACGAGCCCCGCGGCGACTACCAGCTCATCGTCGATCACCTGGAAGAAGCGGGCGAAGGCGCATTGCGCCGCCAGTTCGAAGAACTCAAGAACCGCCTGTTCAAGGAAGGCTTGTTCGCCGAGGAGCGCAAGCGCCCGCTGCCCGCCCTGCCCCGGCGCATCGGCGTCATCACGTCGCCCACCGGCGCGGCATTGCGCGACATCCTGCACATCCTCAAGCGCCGCTTTGCCGCGGTGCGCGTGCTCATCCATCCGGTACCCGTGCAAGGCGCGGCGGCAGCGCCGGCCATCGTCGAAGCCCTGCGGGAAGCCGGCACCCGACGCGACTGCGATGTGCTGATCCTGGCCCGCGGCGGCGGCTCGCTCGAGGACCTCCGGGCATTCAACGACGAGCGGGTCGCGCGGGCGATCTGCGGCTCACCGATCCCGGTGATCACCGGGATCGGGCACGAAGTCGACTTCACGATCGCGGATTTCGTCGCCGACCGGCGTGCGCCGACGCCATCCGGCGCGGCGGAAATCGCCGTTCCCGATGAGCGCGCCTGGACGCGCGTCATTGCCGATCAATTCGCGCGGATCGCCCAACTGACACAAGCCGTGCTGGCGCGTCGCGCGGACGGACTCGCCTGGCTGACCAAGCGGCTCGCGCAGGCTCACCCCGGAGCCCGGCTCGCCCAGCAGGCACAGCGCCTCGATGATCTCAGCGAACGGATGCGGCTCGCGACGGTCCATCGTCTGGAACTCACCCGGGGGCGTCTCAATGTGGTCATGCGCGCGCTCAACGCCGTGAGCCCCCTTGCCACCATCGATCGGGGTTATGCGGTCGTCACCAGGGAGGCCGGCGGCGAACTCGTGCGTTCGCGGCGCACCGTGCGTGCGCAGGAGCGCCTGCGGATTCGAGTTGCGGACGGCCATATCCGCGCCGTCGTCGAGGAAGGATCGGATGACTAGTCAGCTGCCGAAGCTGGCCGCTTTTCTCTGGCCATGGATCGTCGCAACGGCGCCGGCAAACGCCGGCGACGGACCGACCGCGCGTGCGACCCCGGGCGGCATCGTGCTCATTGCCATTGGCCCGTCGAAGGAGGCGCCGACGGTGTACTACGACGGGCACCGCGTGCTCGTGCGCGAACGGAAGGGATCCTGGGAAGCGGTCGTCGGCGTGCCGCTCGCCGCCGAAGTCGGGGACCAGCAGCTCGAATGGCGGCTGCCGAACGGCGAGGCGCGCAAGATCGCGTTCACGATCGGCGCCTACGAGTATCCAACCCAAGCGCTCAAGGTGCCGCCAAAGCAGGTCGATCTCTCCAAGGCGGATCTCGCGCGCTTCGACCGCGAGAAGGCGCATATGGGCGCGATACTCGATGGCTGGACGCCACGCGGACCGTCAACGCTCGAGCTCGCGGCGCCGGTCGACGGGCCGCGCTCGACGAGCTACGGATCGCGGCGGCTCTTCAACAATCAGCCGCGCAATCCGCATACAGGCATGGACATTTCCGCGAACACGGGCGCGCCCGTGCGCGCGCCGCTTGCCGGCAGGGTGGTCGACGTCGGCAGTTATTTCTTCAACGGCAACAACGTGATCATCGACCACGGCGAGGGCCTGATGACCATGTACTGCCACCTGAGCAAGATCGACGTGAAGGTCGGCGATGAGCTCGCGACCGGCGCGCTCATCGGTGAAGTCGGCGCCACCGGGCGGGTCACCGGCCCGCACCTGCATTTCGGCGTGATGCTGAATCGCGCGTGGGTCGATCCGGCGCTGTTGCTCGCGCCGCCCCAGTGATCCGGATGAGGAGCCTCGTCGGGAAGGAGCAGCGGTGAGAGTCATCCTGGCGACGGACCATTTCCGGCACTGCCCCGAGAGCGAGTTCACGCGCGGGCAACTGCTCGAGCCTTTCGAGCGACCGGCGCGCGTCGAGTCGATCCTGCGTGCGCTTGAGGGCGCCGGGTACGGTCCGCCGGAACCACCGCGCTCATTCGGCCTCGCCCCCATCCTGCGCGTCCACGACGCGGCCTACGTGCGGTTTCTCGAAGCAGCCTATCCCGAATGGGCCGCGCTCGGACGACGGAGCGACGCGGTGCCGATCGCCTGGGCCATCCGTGGCCTGCGCAGCGATCGCGTGCCCGTATCGCTCGACGGCCGGCTCTCCTACTACTCCTTCGACGGGTCGAGTCCGTTCACGGCCGGAACCTGGCAGGCGGTGCGCAGTTCCGCGGATACTGCGCTGACGGGCGCTGCGGCCCTTGCGAGCGGCGATGCACGCGCGGTGTTCAGCCTTTGCCGTCCGCCAGGACACCACGCGGCCGTCGATTACTTCGGCGGCTATTGCTACCTGAACAACGCGGCGATCGCCGCGCAGTACCTCATCGATCATGGCGCAAGGCGCGTCGCGATCCTCGACGTCGACTACCATCACGGCAACGGCACGCAGTCGATCTACTACCGAAGGTCCGACGTGCTCTTCGTATCGATCCACGCGAACCCGGCGATCGACTACCCGTACTTCCTCGGCTACGCGGATGAAACCGGTGAAGGTGCCGGCGCCGGCTGCAATCTCAACCTGCCGCTCGATCACGGCGCCGACTGGCCGCGCTGGGGAGCGGCACTCGATACGGCGTGCGTCGCGATCTCGAAATTCGGCGCCGACGCACTCGTGGTTTCGCTCGGCCTCGACACGTTTCGCGGCGACCCCATATCGTCGTTCGCGCTCGAGTCCGCTGACTATCTCAAGCTAGGCACGCGTATCGCGCGGCTCGGCATGCCGACGTTGCTCGCGCTCGAGGGCGGCTACGCGATCGCCGAACTCGGGACGAATGTCGTCAACGTTCTCAGCGGCTTCGAGGCCGGGTGACGCCGGGCGGATAGTCGTCCCAGTACCAGGGCGCGGGCAGCGCGCGCTGCCGCGGCCACAGCTCATCGAGCGTGTCCGCGTCGTACAGGCGGCCGTTCTTCATGACTTCGCGGATCGATAATGTATTCGCGATATCGTCGAGCGGATTGTGTTCGAGGATGAGGAGGTCAGCGTACTTGCCGGCCTCGAGGCTGCCGAATTCAGTTTGCCGGCCAATGGTTTCCGCCGACCCCATCGTGGCCGCGCGCAGCACCTCCATCGGCGTCATGCCGCCTGTCGCATAGGCCTGCATTTCCCAGTGCACGCCGATGCCTGGCATCTCGCCGTGGCTGCCGACGCCGAGGAGCCCGCCGGCGCGCAGCACTTTCGCCGCACCGGCGGCAATGTCGGGAAAGAGGTACTGGTTCGGGTCGCGCCATTCGCGCTCGAGCGTCTTGATGTCAACGACGAAGTGCGGCGCGAAGCGGTTGAGCTTCTCATCGCCGTGCAGCTGCGTTCGCGCAAGATAATAGTCCTGCCCTTCCGGGCCGCCGTTCGTGATCTGCAGCGTCGCCGTGTAGCTCACGCGCGAGCGCGCCACGAGCCCGACGACATCGTCGTAGAGCGGCACGGCCGTCAGGGCATGCTCGTTGCCCGCGAATCCGTCGAGGATCTGCGTGAGATCGAGCTTCATCGAGAGGGCGCCTTCCGTTGTCGGCTGGATGCCGAACTCGCGACAGGCAGCTGCGATCCATTGGCGGACCCGCCGGTTGCCCGCGCGGTATTCCTTGAGATTGTAGGTGCGGTAGTGGTCGGGGTAGCGCGAAAGAACGTCGCGCACCTCCGCGTAGGACGTGAATGTATTGAAGGAAAAGATGGCAGGACCCGTGGAATGGATGCGTGAGCCGATCATCTCGCCGCTGTCGACGAGATCCTCGTACGCGAGCATGTCGATGCTGAGCGGTGAGGGATCGAAGGCGGTCGTCACTCCATACGCAAGATTGGCGCGCGCGCCCCAGCTCTCGAGATCGAGCACGCCGCGACGGACGTCCGCCAGGTGGTCATGGGTGTCGATGAGGCCCGGTATCAGGAACCGGCCGCCGACGTCACGGATCACCGCGCCCTTCGGCACCGCGACCGCACCGCGCTTGCCAATCTCGACGATGTGATCGTCGACGACGACGACGTCCGCGTCGACGATGACTTCATCGCCGCGCATCGTGATGGCGGTGCCTCCGCGCAGCACCAGCGCACCCCGCGGCGTGTCGCGCGGCACGCTCACCTCCGCATGAAATGCCTGCACTCCGCCCGTGCCGGGCCTTGGGGCATCAGCCACAGGGGGCGAAGCATTCGCCGGGTGCAGCTCGACGCTTGCGAGCGGACGGCGATAGAACGTCGACCCGACGGCCCAGGTGATCGTGCGGCCGTCGTCCGCCCAGTCGAAGAAATCCGCGCCGACGCTGGTGATCTTGCGATGCGAGGCAGCCGGCCGCGCAAGGTCGACGGTCGCTGCCGCCGCGGGCATCGCAAGCACGTGCAGCTGCTGTGCGATCTGTGCGAGCGCCCAGTGGCCGTCCGGGCTCAGCTTGAGATCGTCGACAGGGCCGGGACCCTCGACGAAGTACCAGCCCGGCCCGACGACAGCGAGCTCCTTGCGATCATCGCTCCCGTCGAAGCGCACCGAATGCAGTCCGTCGGACGTATTGATGTAGATGCGGTCGATGCCTGTCACGAATTGCGGCTTACCGCCGAGGCGGCCGCGCATGAGCGTGCGCGCGGAACCGCCGTCCACCGGCACCGTGACCAATTCCGCCGCGCGCTGCGATCCGTATTCCATGTAGGAATGCATGCGCAGGTCATTACTCGAGCGCAATGCGAGGATGGTCTTGCCGTCCGGCGTGAAGACCGGACTCGTGTAGAACGCCGCTTGCTGTGTGAGCTGGCGAGGCTCGCGGGCACCGTCGGCGGTCGCCGTCCAGATCTGTCCGGCCTGCCGTGCAGTCCAGCTCACGTAGGCGATCGTGCGGCCATCGGGCGACCAGGACGGCTGGTACTCCCGGGTATCGAGTGCCGTGAGCCGTCGCGGCTTCGCACCGGCCGCAAGCTTCATCACGTAGACATGGCCGAGCGCGGAAAAGGCCAGTCGCTTGCCGTCAGGCGACTGCACCGGCGCCTGGATGAGGCGCGCACGGACGGGACCGGTTTCCTGCGGGATGGACCGTCGCAATGAAGGGCCAATGTCGAGCGCGATATGGGCATGGAACGGAATGACGGTCGCTACGCCCGTCGCGACGTCGAGCCGCTGTAATTTGCCGCCGTAACTCAGCAACAGCGCCCGGCCATCGCGCGTGTACGTATAGCGCGGCATCAAGTCCTGGGATGCCGTCGCGCCGGCTTCGTCCCGCTGCACCGGAAAGGCGAGCCACCGATCATTGCGCGATTCGATGTCGAAGAGGCGCAAGCCCGTGCGCCCGTCGTAGCGGGTTGCGTAGACGAGCTCGCGGCCGTCCGGTGACAGCACCGGTCGCAGCGCCGTGCCGAGGCTCAGGTCCGGCCGCGGGCTCTTGGGCGCCGTGACGAGGACCTCTTCCTTGCCACTCGCAATTTCCCGGCGATTGATCGTCCATTCCGGCAGTCGATTGAAATCGAGATCGCCCGTGCGCGCAGCGTAGTAGAGATAGCGACCGTCCGGTGACGCTGTCGCACCCAGTGAGCTGCGCCGTTCAGCCGCTGGCGTGCCCGGTGCCGGTTCGCTCGCAATGACCAGACGCCCCTGGCTGTCACCCGCAACGTCGAACTGCCAAAGCTCGTAGGCGTTGAGGTCGGCACGATAGCGCGAAACGAAAACCGACTTGCCGTCCGCCGACCAGGCGGGAGATACGAAAATGGTGTCGTCGTCGCTTGCGGAGACCGGCCGCGCATCCGTGCCGTCCGGCCGCGAGATCCAGACATTGTCGGCACCGGAGCGATCGCTCACGAAAGCAATCCACGAACCGTCCAGGGAATAGGTCGCCTGCGTGTCGAACGCAGGACCCTGGGCAACCGCGTGCGCTTCGCCGCCGGCGGCATTCACGGAATACAGGTCGCCCAGCAGATCGAAGATGATCGTCCGCCCATCCGGCGCGATATCGAGGGATATCCACGTTCCCTCGTCGGTATCGAATTCGATGCGTCGCGTCGGCGCCAGCGGCAACGCCGCAGCTGCGTTCAACACGAGGGCCGCAATGAACATCTTTCAGCGGTAGCCAGGCGGCCAGGGTTCGGACTTATGCAGCGGCGAGTATCGATCGCGCAGCAGGCTCTGACGGGTCGTGAGCGACACCGCGCGGCCCGCGACGAACACCGCCGTCGGCGCGCTCGTCGGCTCGAGCGGGTCGCCGTCCCAGATGACGAGATCTGCATCCATGCCGGGCGCGATGCGGCCGTAGTGATCGTCGATGCCCCAGATGCGCGCGGGATTGAGCGTAAGCGCGCGCAACGCGTCCGCCCACGGCAGGCCGTTCGCCACCGCGACTCCAGCGGCCTCGCGAATGACCTCGCCGGCATCGTGACTGAGATGAATGCCGGGGACCGAGAAAGCGATGGTCACGCCTGCGCGCGCGAGGATGGCGGCATTGTCGGCGCGGGCGCCGATGTCATCGAAGGTCCACGGCAGATTGTCGAAAGGATTGAGCACCACCGGCACCTTGCGTTCGGCAAGGAGGCCTGCGACGCGCCAGGCCTCCGCACCGCCGATGACGATCACCGGAATGTTGTAGTCCGTCCCTACGGCCACGGCCTGGCGAATGTCGGATTCGCGCATCGCCGCGATGGCGAGCGGCATCGTCCCCGCCACGACGGGCTGCAGCGCCTCGATGTCGAGGCGATTGAGCAATTGGTCGCGAGGCTCGCCCGCACCGCGCGACGGCCGGTACTTCTTTGCTTCATCGAGCGCGTTGCGCAACAGGATCCACTCGGCGCTGCGCGATCCACCGACCTGGGAGGCGGCGAAACCTCCGACGACGACGACCATCGCGGCATGCCGCCGGTCGATCCACCCGGCGCCGTCGACGAGTTTGAGGACGACTCCCGACCCCGAGAACGGCGCCGACGCGCCGGCGGTCGCGAAGTCGCCCCAGGAGCCGGGCAGCGAGACAGCGCGGGTCAGTCCGTCGGCACGGGCGCGCGCGACGAGCGTCGAATTCTGATTGAGCGCATAGGTCACATCGAAAGCCGCGCCCAGCGCTCCGGGGTTGACCTTGGTATCCGAGCTGTCCGCGACCGAAGATACTTCGACGAGGCCGAGCTGGGTCGCCGCATTCATGAAGCCCGGAGTGACATCGTGACCCGCGGCATCGATCAACTGCGCGCCCGCCGGCGCTGCGATCCTGCCGCCGACCTCACGGATACGCCCATCGACGATGAGCACGCTCGCCTGCTCGATGGGCTGCGGATCGATGACCGTGTGCAGCTTTGCATTGATGATGAGAATCGCGTCCGCGCGGCAGGCCGCCGCGGCAAGGATCGACGCCAGCGTCGCGACGAGCGCGAAGATCGTGCGGTCGGTTTGGCCGATGCTCATGGTGTCGGCTCCGCGCCCGGTTGACCGACTTCGAAGTCCGCACGCGGCTGGCGCTTCGCATCGTTGCGGTCGTAAGCGAGCGCACCGTCGACGAACACTTTCTCGGCGAGCGTGTAGACACTGAACGGATCGCCCGACCAGATCACGACGTCGGCATTCTTGCCGACCGCGAGCGAGCCGATCCGCGCGCCTAGCCCGAGCGCTTCCGCGGGATTGCTCGTGACCCAGCGAATAGCCCGCTCCGGCTTGATATCAAGACCGGCACGCTGACCCGCAGCCATGGACTTGGCCGCCTCGAGCACGAGGCGCTGGCCGAGGAAAGGCGAGTCGGAGTGCATCGTGACGCAGCCGCCTGCGGCATCGACGAAAGCGGCGTTCTCGCGAATCGCGTCGAACGCCTCCATCTTGTAACCCCACCAGTCGGACCAGACGACCGAGCACACATGCTCGCGCGCCAGCTGATCCGCGATCTTGTAGGCCTCGACGGCGTGGTGAAAGGCCGTGACGTGGAAACCGAATTCGCGCGCGAGATCGAGGAGCTGGGCCATCTCATCCGCGCGGTAGCAATGAATGTGGACCCGGATATCTCCCGTGAGGACGCCCGCCAGCGTGTCGAGCTTGAGGTCGCGCGTCGGCGCCTCCTTGGCGTCGCCCTTCTCATAGGCCTGCCACTTGGCAAGGTAGTCCTGCGCCTTCAGGAACGCTTCGCGGTAGCCCGCGATGTTGCCCATGCGGCTCGAGGGAAACCGGCCGGCGTCGCCGTAATTGTGCTTGGGATTCTCGCCGCAGGCCATCTTGAGGCCGTACGGCGCGTCCGGGAACTTCATCGCCTGCACCGTCGTCGCCGGCACGGGCTTGAGCACGACGGAGCGGCCGCCGAAAAGGTTGCTCGACCCGGGCAAGACCTGCAGCGTCGTGACGCCGGCCGCGAGCGCTCGCGAGAACGACGGGTCCTGCACGGTGACGGAGTGTTCCGCCCACACGTTGGCCGTGTTCGGGTCGGTGACTTCGCTCACATCGGAATGCACGAGTTCGTTCGACGTGAACGGCGCCGGAAAATCCCCATCGTGCGAATGGATGTCGATGATGCCGGGCGTCACCCAGCGGCCGTGCGCATCGATGACAACCGCATTGACCGGTGCCGCGACGTCGGGGCCGATCGCGGCGATCTTGCCGCCGACCATGAGGATATTCGCACGCTCGAGCCGGTTACCGGCGCCATCGAGCACCACCGCGCCGACGATCAGCGAGTCGACGCGCGGCAGCGGACGATACGTGCTCGGATACGAATCCAGCGTGAAAGGGAGCGGCACGCGCGCGCTCGTCGCTGGTGCGCCCGCAACCGCTGCGGCGGCAACCTGAAGTGAGACGAGCGCCGCCGCGACGGCAAGGACGCCGCCGCGACGACACCCGATCATCGATCGCGCCGTCAGAACTTGCGTTCGACCGTGAATACCACGTTTCGACGCAAGCCGAAGAAGCATTGATCCACGCTCGAGCAACGGGACAGGTATTCCTTGTCGAAGATATTGCTGCCGTTCAAAGCGGCATGCCAGTGCGCGCGATCATAGTGCAGGACCATGTCGAACAAAGTCACGCTCGGCGTGCGCAGGGTCGGGTCGTTGTTCGTCGTGCCGAAGCTGTCGCTCATGTAGCGCACGCCGCCGCTGAAGCCGAAACCGCCCATCGGCCCGTCCTGGAACGTGTAATCCGCGAGCAGCGAGAACTTGTTCTCCGGCACCATGGTGAGGCGCTTCCCGAGGTCGGCGCCGTTGCTCTTCGTCACTTCCGAATCGGTGTAGCTATAGGAGGCGTTGAGGCTCAGACGCTCGTGAAAACGGGCGACGCCTTCGACCTCGATGCCCTTCACTTCCACTTCACCGGTCTGCACATTGAAGAAGAGGTGGGTCGGATCGGGATCGGGCGTGAGCACGTTCTCCTGCTTCAGCTGGTAGATCGCAATCGATCCAAACGCCCTCACGTCCTTCGGCGTGTTGCGCGCTTCGAACTTGAGGCCGCCCTCGATCTGCTTGCCGCTCGTCGGCACGAACGGCGTGCCGTCGAAGGCCGCGCCGTAGGTCGGCTGGAACGACTTGGCGTAGGCGATGTATGGCGCCCAGCCGGAGTCGAACACGTAGTTGACGCCGCCGCGATAGGTGAACTCGCTGTCATCGCGTGCCGTGCCGAAATTCTCGGCCTTCAGCTCGTCATTACGCGCGCTCAGCGTGACCACCCAGTGGTTCACCTTCATCTGCTCCTGCGCATAGATGCCGGTCTGCTTCTGCGACTGCGATATGTACGGGAAGAACGGGGCCGGTGTCGTAACCGGCGTGCCGTACACCGGCGCGAAGATGTCGAGCGTCGGGCCGAGGCCGAAGGCGAACTCGGATTCGTTGGTATAGCGGCGCCAGTCGACGCCGAACAGCAAGGTGTGCTCGACGCTGCCCGAATCCAGGTGCGCGGTCATCCGTGTATCGATTGCGAACGAACCGACGCTCTCGTTGAACGGGAAGTTGAAGCGATTGAGCGTGCGCAGGTCGGCCTGGAGCCCGGCGCCGTACACCGTCAGCATGCGCGCGTCGGCGGACGAGTATTTGAGGTTCTGCTGCAGGTTCAACGCGTCCGTGAAGTCGTAGCGGAAATCGTAGCCCACGCCGTACTGGTGGCGGCGATAGGTGTTGTAGTCGGGCTCGCCGCCGTTGACGTTCGCATGCAGCTCGCCGTTCGGGTTCGGCGTGACGACGCCCTGGGAGGGCAGGAAACCGCCGCCGTCGCCGTCGACCTGGTCGTCCTGGTAGTAGCTCAGGAGCGTCAGGCGGGCGGCATCGGTGATTCTCCACGTGAGCGCCGGCGCGACGTAGAAGCGCCCCGAGTCGACGTGATCCATCTGCGTGCCGCGATCCCGATAGAGCGCGGTGAGACGGTAGCTGAAGTGTTCGCCCAGCGGCCCGGTGATATCGCCCTGCGCCTGCTTGTTGTCGTATTCGCCGTACTGGAGGCCGAGCTCACCGCCGAATTCATCGCTTGGACGGCGGCTGGTGAGGTTCACGATGCCGCCGGGCGGCGTCGAGCCGTAGAGAACCGCGGATGGGCCCTTCAGGACTTCGACCGATTCCGATCCATAGAGATCCAGGCCGATGTTGCTCACCGAACCGTAGGGCGCCTGCAGGCCGTCGATGTATTCGATCGGATTGAAGCCGCGCAATGTCAGCCAGTCATAACGCTCATCGGCGCCGAAGTTTTCGCCGATGACGCCCGAGGTGTAACGCACGGCCTGGCCGAGGTTCTGCATGTTGAGGAGGTCGATCTGGTCGCGCGACACGACGGTGATCGCCTGCGGCGTCTCGATGAGCGGAATATCGAGCTTGGTGGCCGCCGAGTTCGTGGACGGGACGTAGTGAGGAGCGCTGACGATGATCTGGCCGAGTTCTTCCGCCTCGTCCTTGTTCGGCCCCTCGGCGAGCGCTGCCCCGCTGACTCCGGCGCCGAACGCGAGCGCCAGCAGCATGGCGCGAATGCGGTAGCGCGTGGACGTGCTGTGGTAACAAGGTGACATATGAATTGCCTCCCGATTTCTGATGAACCCGATTGAGCGGGCTTCCCCACTCGAAAAATCTTGAGCGCAGCCTGTCGCGCGTGCCGACGCATCCGGGTCGGAAACCATCGCATTCAGGCCAAGTCCCTCGTGCCCGGGCTGTCGCATCGCAGATACGCTGCAGCTACTCAAGGGCTTCCTTGAGCCAGGCCGAAGCGTCGTCAATGGCGCGGCCGGCCGCGTGCGATATCGACATGGCTTCGAGAAAGCTATGGGTGGCGCCCGCATAGACCCTGGCAGTGACATCCACCCCGGTGGAGCGCATGCGCTTCGCCATTTCCTGGCTCTGTTCGGTCAGGATGTCGCACTCCGGAATCGTGAGGAACACCGGTGGCAGGCCCTCGAAGCGCGCGTGCATCGGGCACGCGAGCGGATCCCGCTCATCTCCGGGACCACGCAGGTAGTTGCCCCAGAACATGGCCATTTCCTCGCGCGTCAACATGTAGTCGGGCCCGCCGTACCGCCGCGCGGACTCGTCCGAGCAGCGCGTATCGAAAGCCCCGTAGTTCAGAAGCAGCGCCTGAGTGGCATTCGGCAGGCCCGCGTCGCGCAGCTTGAGCACCGCGGCCAGCGCGAGGTTGGCGCCGGCGGAATCGCCCCCGATCGCGAGGCGCGCCGGATCGATGCCGAGCGCGGCGCCGTGACTGCGGAGCCATCCGACGACTTCGACCAGTTGGTCGAGGGCCAGCGGAAACTTGGCTTCCGGTGACAACGGATAGTCAACGCCAACGACCGCGATCGACGCGCGATACGCGTATTCGCGCATCAGGCGGTCATGCGTGTCGAGACTGAACAGGGTCCATCCGCCGCCGTGGAGGTAGATCATCGCCGCCTTCGGCTCGGTTGGCGCGGGATCGTAGATCCGGATGCGTGCACTTGCGCCTGCGACCGGCACATTGTGTTCCGTCGTGGCATGCATCGCCGGCCCACCCTGCCGCCAGGGCGCACGTACTTCTTCGGCGATGCGCCGCGCTTCCGCATTGGAAACCTTGCGGCCCCCGGTGTGGCGCGCATAGGCGCCATTGACCGCCTGCACGAAGCGACGGACCTCCGGATCGAGACCGTCAGGGATGACAGCTGGACTCACCGGTCCTAGGCTATGCGCGGGGGAAATGTCCGGCTGTCTACGCTGGACCAGTAATCGTCTAGAGTGGGCCACATGGGCCGCAGCACGAAAGGCGCCGACTATCAGGATGTACCGCGACCGGTCGCGGCGCTCGCGGACGAGTATCCGCCGGGCTACCACGATCCGCGGCACTCCCATCGCCGCGCGCAGCTCATTTACGCCTCGGTCGGGGCGATGCTGGTCATCACGGACCAGGCGAGCTTCGTCTGTCCGCCGCAACGCGCCGTCTGGGTTCCGGGAGGCGTGGTGCATGAAGCGTACATGCGCGGCCATGTGTCCTGCCGCACGCTCTATGTCACGGGTGATGCCCGGAGAGACTTGCCGAAAGCCTGCCGGGTCATCGAGGTCTCGGACCTGCTGCGCGAACTCATCATCGAAGCCTGTCGCATGCCGGTCGAGTACGACGTCGACGGCCGCGACGGCCGCATCATGTCGCTGATCCTCGATGAGATCACCTCGACGCATGCAACACCGCTGCAGGTCCCGATGCCGCGCGGGGAGCGCCTCGTGCGCATCTGCACGGCGATCCTGCGTGATCCGGCGCAGAACGATCACATCGACGAGTGGGCGCACGCGGCGGGCATGGGGCGCCGGACCTTCACCCGCCTCTTTCGCAAGGAAACCGGCGTCAGTTTCGCCGCGTGGCGGCAGAACGTGCGCTTGATGGAGGCCCTGTCGCGCCTTGCGCTCGGGCAATCGGTCACCGCGGTCGCCCTCGATGTCGGCTACAGCAGCTCGAGCGCCTTCACCGCCATGTTCCGGCGCACCTTCGGCGTCGCGCCCACGCGTTATCTCTCGACACTCAAACCGACGCTCGTCGGAACCGCTTAACGGCCGCGCGCAGCGTTGCTGTCTTCCATCCAGCCGGCAAGGTCCGTGGAACCCGCTGCGCGCAAAGCGGCCCGGATCTCGTGGAAAACATCATCGCGCTCGTCCTGCCCGAGCTTGAATTTCACGCGCTGGCCGCGGACCGTCGCCCGAAAGCCGATGATGTGGGCCGCCAGGCGCTCATAGCGCGCGGCCATGTCTTCGGCGCTCCAAGCGCCCGGCCGATCGCGCTCCATCGCGCCGACGAGATCGTCCACGGCGGCGCGCAGGGCCGGCGGGTCCTCGAAGAATTCGATGTCGACGAGAAATTGCGCGGCGGCGTAGTTCCAGGTCGGCGCCTGCGTGCGATCCGACAGCCAGGAAGGCGAGATGTAGCCGTGAGGTCCGAGGAAAAGCAGCAGCGCCCCGGGATTTTTGCGCAGCACCTCGACGTGAGCGTTCGATCGCGCGAAGTGCCCGACAAATCCTTCAATGCGCCCGTCGCCAGTTGCGCGCGGCCGCAGGGGCAGCAGCGTCGCCGCCGAATCGTGACCCGACATCGAAACGACCCAGGCGAGAGGATGCTCCTCGATGAGCTTGAGCACCGCCGCAGCGGACGGGGGCGCGAACCGGTCCATGATCATTGCGGGGCCTGCTAGTCGAGCCGTTTCAGCCAGTCGGTGGCAGTCGTCGGCCCCGAAACCACCGTGTCGGTGTGTTCCGCCATGAATTTGCGGATCTCGACGAAGAATTTCGCGCCCTGCGGCGCGCCGAGACGCGTGAGCTCCGCCCTGACCTTGGCGCGCTGCTCATCGGTCCAGTCCTCGTCCGGCTGAATGATGAGGAAATCCCAGCTCGCGCCGTCCTGGTGCACGTAAAGCTGGCGCGCCGGCAACCCGGCCTCCAGGTTCGCCTGGTCATAAAGCGCGATCAGCTTGAGGAAGGCGACGTGCTGGCCGGGCGCGATTCGATAGATCTCCACCTGCATCGTAGGCACGTCCGCGCTGTGCACGGCGGCCGCGATGACGAGGCCAAGGATCGAAAGACAGGTCGTCATGGGTCGTAGCATGGTTGTTCTCCTTCAGACGGCGGAAGAGCGGACGGAAGCGGGTTTACGGCGCACGGCCCACAGCGTGATGCCGAGCGTCAGCATCGTGAGGAGCCACAAGCTGACGGCGAGCACGAGGAGCCTCCCGGGCAAGCCCGCAACTTCGCCAGTGTGCACAGGAAAGAGAAGATTGACGAATCGCTGCCGGGCCGGCGCCTCGAGCGCATTCTCGACGGCGAGCACCCGCCCGTCCTCCGCGCTCACGTAGATGGCGGTCGATCCGTAGACCCGCGCCGGCTCTCCGGCCTGAAGGACGCGCACGCGGTACCACGGCGAGTCCGCCGACGGCATGCGCAGGCTCGACAGTTTCGCGGCGGGAAATCGTGCGAGCGCGACCCGGAGCGCTTCGCCAGCGGCGATCCTCGCCGTTCCCAACGAAGTCACTTGCGCCGACGTTACTCCCTCGAGTGCGCTCGGCGTCGCACCAGTTCCGAGGAGTTCTTCGAGCGGATCTTCGAACGCGAGCAGCATGCCCGCGGTGACCAGAATGAAAGCGGGCAGCGCGAGCCACAGGCCGCAGGCCCGGTGCCAGGCGAATATCTTTGCGGCCCCCGCGCGCACCGCGGGCGGCATCAGCGCACGCCGCCATTCGCCCCGGCGCGGCCACGCGAGCTTCAGGCCGAGCACCAGGTTCGTCAGCAGGCAGAGTGCGCTGAAGCCGAGAAAGAATTTGCCGCGATCGCCCGCGAACAGCGTCTGATGCAGCACGATTGCCGCCTGGATAAAGCCGGCCCGCCGGTAGTCGTAGTCGAGCGGGCGCGCGACGAGCCTCCGGCCCGCCCCGTCGACGCGGACGATGTCGGTGCGCCCCTCGGCGTCTTCGACGTGGACGTCGAAGCGGTCGGGGGTCCCCGCCGTCGCGTAGAACGCGACAACCTTCGCATCGGCACGCTCCGTCTGGACGCGCTCCGCGGCGGCGGCGACGGCCTCGGGATCGATCGACTGGCTCGGGCCCGGCACCAGAACGTCGTCGAGCTCCCAGTGAAATACCATGATCGCGCCGGTGAGAGCCTGCACCAGCCAGACGGCCGCGAGGGCGAGGCTCAGGTACCGATGGACTTTCTTGAGCGTCGCTTTCATGACGGGTTTTTGTAGCAAACGGCGGCGGCGGCCGTTTCTTCGGACGGGTCGATTTCCGTAGCGAGCGGGCCAGCCGTCAGCGTCGTTGCCGTCCGCGGCGCGCATCCGCCTTCTCTTTCACCTTGGACTTCGATTTCGCGACCGACGGCCGCTGCTTGATCGCGTAAGGGTTGTCGTCGGTGCGGAATTCGACGCGTACCGGCGCGCCCACGAGGTCATAGGCCTTGCGAAAGACATTCTCGAGGTAGCGCCGATAGGCGTCGGGAACGCTCGGCGTCTGGTTGCCGTGGACAATAATAATCGGCGGATTCCTCCCGCCCTGGTGCGCGTAACGCAGCTTGATGCGCCGGCCGCGCACCAGCGGCGGCTGATGCGCGATGACGGCGCCTTCCAGGAGGCGCGTGAGTTCGGTCGTCGGCATTTCGCGGATCGAGGCCGCGTGCGCCCGATCGACGGCGCCGAGCAATTCGCCGACACCGCTCCCATGACGCGCCGAGATGAAGTGACGGGGCGCGAATTCGAGGAAGGCAAGGCGCAGGTCCAGCTCGCGCCGCACGTTGTCGCGCTGGTCGGTCGGGAGCTTGTCCCACTTGTTGATGGCGATGACGAGCGAGCGGCCGCGCTCGACCACGGTGCCGAAGAGCGTTGCGTCCTGCTCGGTGACGCCTTCCTGTGCATCGATGATGCCGATAACGACATTGGCCTCGTCGATCGCCTGCAGGGTCTTCACGATGCTGAACTTCTCGACCTTTTCCTCGACGCGCGCCTTGCGCCGCACGCCCGCGGTGTCGATGAGCATGTACGAGCGGCCGTCGCGCTCGAAGGGCACGAAGATCGCATCGCGCGTCGTGCCCGGCTGATCGAACGCGACCAGGCGCTCCTCGCCGAGAAAGCGGTTGATGAGCGTCGACTTGCCGACGTTCGGGCGACCGACGACCGCGACGTGGATCGCGCGCCGGTCATCGACGGCCGGCGGCTCAAAAGTGAGCCCGGCGAGCACGACGTCCATGAGCGCGTCGATGCCGATGAGGTGCGCCGCGGAAATCGCGATCGGTTCGCCGAGCCCGAGCGCGTGAAACTCCAGCGCCGCGGTCTCGGGCTCGCGCCCCTCCGCCTTGTTGACTGTGAGCACCACGGGCTTGCCCGCGCGCCGCAGGGTCCGCGCGATGAATTCGTCGTCCGGCGTGAGCCCCGAGCGCGCGTCGACGAGCAGCACGACCCGATCGGCCTCGGTGATGGCGAGCTCGGCCTGTTCGGCCATCAGCTGCTCGAGCGCACCGGGCTTCTCGAGGAGTCCGCCGGTATCGATCGCGATGTAGGGCATCGGGCCGACGCGTCCGTAACCGTACTTGCGATCGCGCGTGAGGCCCGGTTCATCGGCAACCAGCGCGTCACGCGTTCGCGTGAGGACGTTGAAGAGAGTCGACTTGCCGACATTCGGCCGGCCGACGATGGCGACCACGGGCAGCACTATGCATTCCTTGCGCGCCCCGCGGGCGACAAATCAGCCGCCGCCCGAAGCGCTCTTGCCGGCGGCGGGCCTGGAGCGAAAAGCGGTGAGCGAACCGGAATCGTTCTGCACCAGCACCATGCCGTCGACGACGACCGGTTTCGTCACGCGGTCGCCGCCCGAGCTCGCGCGCCCGACGATGGCGCCGTCGCTGCGGTCGATCCAGTGCACGTAGCCTTCGAAATCCGCGACGACGACCGCCTCACCATCGATCACCGGCGCGCTCAGGCCCCGGCGATGCAGCAGATCCTGCCGCCAGAGTTCCGAACCGTCCTGGCGCTTCATGGCGATCACGGAACCGTCCGAGTCGGCGATGTAGAGCGCATTCGGATCGAGCGCGAGCCCGCGATAGCTCGAGGCATCGCGTGCCCACCAGATCTGGCCGGAGTCGAGCGCGAGCATCGCGGCGCGCCCCTGGAATCCGACCACGAACACATCCTGATCGGCGACCTCGACCGCCGCATCGATATCGACGAGCCGCTCGAGCTCCGTGCGGCCCTTGGCCGGCGCGACCGCGTTTTCCCAGAGCACGTCGCCCGTCCGCAAGTTCACGGCGACCACCTTGCCGTTGTCGAACCCGCAAATGACTTTTTCCCCGACGAGAACCGGTGGCGCGGCTCCGCGCAACGACAGGCGCGGCACGGCCTGGTCGACCACCCAGAGTTCATGGCCGTCGGTGCCCGCGAGCCCCCGGAGGTGCCCGTCGACCGTGCGGATCACGACAACGTTGTCGCCGATGGCGGGCGCCGACAGCAGCTCGCCGCCGACCTTCACCCGCCAGAGTTCCGCCCCGTTCTCTGCCTTGAGCGCGATCACGTCGCCCTTTTCGGAACCGACAACCACGAGGTCCCCGCCGACGCCGGGGCCGGCCGACAACGGCCGTTTGGTGTCGATGTGCCACAGGTCGTGTCCGTTGGTGACGTCCACGGCGATGACGTTGCCGCCATGCGAGGCCGCGAATGCTCTGGTGCCGGCAACGGCCGGCGACAGGCCGAGGCGCAGGCCCTTCTCCCCGCCGCCGATCGATTCGCTCCACACTTTCTCTATCTTGACGCGCGGCACGAAGTCGACGAGCTCCGCGGGCGGATCGATCTTCTTGTCGTTCGAACAGGCGCCGATGCCGAGGACGCCGACGAGCGCGAGACCCGCGGCCAGGATCTTCTTCATGGACTGGATTCCTTCGCGACATTGGCCGCGGCCGCGGGCTTCGCGACGTCGGCAAGGTCAGCGATCTTGAGCTTCAGCAGCTCGTCATTGACGATCGCCGGCACCGTCGACGCAGCGGCGCGCTCGTAGGCCGCGAGCGCCCCGGCGCGGTCGCCCTTGACGATCAGGATATCGCCGCGTGTTTCCTCAAAGCGCGGGTCAAATGCGGATGGCCCGGCCCCATCGATGAGCCGCAGGGCCTCGTCCGGCTTGCCCTGTTCGGCGAGCACCCGCGCGAGGCGCAGCCGCGCGACCAGGCGGAGTCCGTCGTCGCGGGACTCGTCCATGATCCGGGTGAGCGGTGCTACCGCATCGGAGAGCTTGCCGCTGTCGACGAACCATGCCGCAAGTCGCAACCGCGCCTGATCCGCATAGGGTGTGCGGCCGTACTCGTCATCGAGCAGCGCGATTTCCTTGAGCGCCTCGTCTTTCTTGCCGGCGTAGAGTGCATTCAGCACGTTGCCATAGTGCACGTGGGCTTCGATCGACTGCGAATCCTCGCGCGCCTGCCAGTATCGATAGCCGTAGAGGCCGCCCGCGCCGAGCACGACACCGGCGACGATCCAGGCACCGTTCTCGCGAAACCAGCGCTTGACGTCTTCCCACTGTTCTTTTTCCGACTTGTAAACGTCCACGATTTCTCCTGACCCTTCCGGAAATCCAATCAATGATCCAATCAATCATCCCGGCCGCGCGCTGGTCGCGAGCGCCGGCAGCCATTCCAGCAAACGTTGTGCAAGTTCCGCCTGGGCGCACTCGACCTGCGGCCCTTCGGTTCTGAGCGAACGGATCGCCACGGTGCCGCGGCTCGCCTCGTCGTCGCCCAGGACGAGGGCGACCGCAGCGCCGCTGCGATCGGCACGCCGGAACTGCGTCTTGAAATTGCCCCCGCCCAGATTGAGTTCGATCCTGAGGCCGGGGTGCGCGTCGCGCAAGCGCTCACACAGAAACATGGCGGCCTGTCCCGCCGCCTCCCCGACGACGACGCAATAAACCTGCGGCCCTATGACGTCGCCCGGCAGGCCGAGTTCCTTCATGACGAGGACGACGCGCTCCTCGCCGAGCGCCCAGCCGATCCCGGGTGTCGGCGCGCCACCGAGATGCTCGACGAGGCCGTCGTAGCGGCCGCCGGAGCAGACCGAGCTCTGCGAACCGAGGAGATCCGTCGTCCACTCGAAGACCGTCCGCGTGTAGTAGTCGAGTCCGCGCACCAGGCGCGGGTTGATCTCCCACTTGAGGCCGGCGCCCGTGAGCAGTGACAGCAGCTGTTCGAAGTGCGCACGCGACTCGGGGTCGAGGGAATCGGCAAGCCGTGGCGCGCCCGCGATGATTTTCTGCATGGCCGGGTTCTTGCTGTCGAGAATCCGCAGCGGGTTGCCGCCGAGGCGCCGCTGGCTGTCCGCGTCGAGCTCGTCGCGATGCGCGCCGAAATATTCGACCAGACGTTCACGATAGCTGCGACGCGATTCCGGCGTGCCGAGCGAGTTGATCTCGAGCTTGAGGCCCGCGATCCCGAGGCGCTGCCACAGTCGCGCACCCAGCAGGATGACCTCCGCATCGACGTCCGGGCCTTCATGGCCGAAAGCCTCGACGTCGATCTGCTGGAATTGCCGGTAGCGGCCCTTCTGCGGCCGCTCGCCGCGGAACATCGGACCCGAGGTCCACACGCGCTGCTTCTGATTGTGCAGGAGCCCGTGATGGATCATGGCGCGGATGACGCCCGCAGTCGCCTCCGGCCGCAGCGTGAGCTGCGTATGCCCGTCGCGGTCGGCGAACGTGAACATCTCTTTCTCGACGATATCGGTGAATTCGCCGATCGAACGCCGGAAGAGCGCGGTCTGCTCGACCACCGGCACGCGCATCTCGCGATAGCCGTAGCCCGCGAACAACTCCGCCGCCGTGCGCTCGAGGCGCTGCCAGTAGCCGACGTCCTCCGGCAGGACATCCTTCATGCCCTCGAGCGGGGCGACGGGATCGTTCGTCGTCGCATTCGTCATTGGGCACCCCAGGAAGCGAGCGCCGAGCCGCCGGGCATCACCCGAAAGCGCGCGGTCGCGCCGTAGCGAGCCTGGTCCGGAACCGTGACCGGGCGGCCATTGATCGAAAGTTCAACACCGGCGGAATTTCCAAGCAGCACCCGAAACGGCGGTACACCGACAACCGTGCGCGTCGTGTTCGCAGCACGTTGATCGAAGAGCAGCCGCGTGCCGGTGGCATCGTAGATTTCCGCCCAGGACTCCGACAGGAACCGCAGCCGCAATCTCGCCTCGCCTGCGTCCCCGGTGGCCCTGTCATCGGGCGCCAAGGTCCGCGCAACCGCCGGCTTCGTCGTCGCGCGAGGAGGCACCGCGGGCGGGCGGACCGCGGGCGGTGCGCTCACCGCGGGCACTGGCACCGGAACCGTTGCATTCATGGTTTCAGAGTTCGCTTCAACTTCGTTTGCTGTCACTGGGCTCGCGGCGCCGGCCGATTCCGGTTCGGCGCGCTGCTTGCCGAGATACCACCAGACTCCTGCCGCGATGAGGGCCAGCACGCCGAGAGTCGCCGCCGTCCGTATCCACAGGACGCTGGCCGGGCTGCGATCGGGCGGCAGCGCCGGATGTTCCGTCGATGCCGGCACGAGACTCGGCGCGACCGGGCCGGTGTGCGCGGCTTCGTAGGCTTCGAGCACAGCGCCGACCTCGAGCCCGAGCAGCTGCGCGTACTTGCGCAGGTGTCCGCGCGCATACACGGGCGCGCCCAGCATTCGAAAGCGATCTTCCTCCATCGCCTCGATCACCGGCAGATCGAGATGCAGGTCCTCGCTCATCTTCTGTAGCGTCAGCCCCTGCCGTTCCCGGGCCGCCCTCAAACGCTCACCGACGGAGGACGCGGCCGTTTTGTCGGCCGGCCCGCTCATCCGCTCTTGCGCTCCTGCTCCATGAGCTGGCGCGTTTCCTCGGCATTCGGGAATTCCGTCTTGAGCCGCCGCGCGTAGGCTTCCACCTGCTTCGTGTTCCCGACTGCCCGCTCGATGCGCAGGGCGAGCCACAAGGCGGACGCGGAGGTGCGCGTGAGGCTCAGGTGGTGCTGCAGGTAGTCGCGCGCGACGCTGTAATTCTTGCGCAGGTAGCTGACCTCGGCGAGCTGCAGCCAGCCTTCGGCGAACTGCGGCCGCAAGTCCGTTGCCTTGCGAAAGTACTGTTCCGCGACGTCGAGATGCCCGGCGTTGCGCTCGCACACGCCGACGTTGTTCACGGCGACCTCGGGTGTCTGGTAGAGCGGGCTGGCCGCGGCCTTCAGCAGGACTTTCTCGCCTTCCTCGTAGCGTTTGCGCTTGCAGAGGAAGACGCCGTAGTAGTTCTGCACCGACGGGTCATTCGGCTTCATCTTCAGCGCCGTGCGAAAGTGCTGCTCCGCCTTGTGGTCCTCGCCGATGCGGTCGTAGAGGAGTGCCACGGCGGTGTGCACCGTAGGATCGCGCGGATTCTGCGAAAGAGCCCGTTCGAGCTTGTCCTGGGCGAGCTCGATCTTGCCCTGCTGCAGGTAGGTGAGGCCGAGCGAAACGTTGTAGGAGGCCGCGTTGGTTTCGGAGAGCGTGTTCGGATCGACCGCGTCCCGCTCGAGCTGCGACGGGCCACAGCCCGCCACAAGCACGCTGGCCGTCAGAACCATCGCCCCGCAGATCGAAACGGCACGCATCACTCAGGCCTCCGCGACGATGGACACGAGTTTTCGACCGAGGCGCACGATCGTGCGGTCATGAACCCGCCCCGCAAGCTGGCCGCAGGCGGCGTCGATATCGCGGCCGCGCGTCTTGCGCGTCGTCGCGATGACCCCGTGTCGATTGAGGAGGTCCCGGAAACGTTCGATCACTTCCGGCGGCGAGCAGCGGTACTGCGTGCCGGGGAAGGGATTGAACGGAATCAGGTTCACCTTGGCGGGATGCCCGCGCAGGAGGTCGACGAGTTCGAGCGCCAGGGCTTCGGAATCGTTCACGCCGTCGAGCATGACGTACTCGAAGGTCACGCTGCGCCCGTTCTGCTCGTCGATGTAATGCCAGCAGGCGTCGAGCAATTCCGCGATCGGATGCTTGCGGTTGATCGGTACAAGGGTGTCGCGCAGGCGGTCGTTCGGAGCGTGCAGCGACACGGCGAGCGCGAGATTCGAATCCTCGGCGAGGCGGCGCATCTGCGGCACGAGTCCCGACGTCGACAACGTCACGCGCCGGCGCGAGAGGTCGAAGCCGAAATCGTCCATCAGGATGCGGGCGGCAATGAGTACGTTGCGGTAGTTGGCGAGCGGCTCGCCCATGCCCATGAAGACGACATTGGTGATGATCCGGTCGCCGCCCGGCACGAAGCCGAGCTCGCGATTCGCGAGCCACACCTGGCCGACAATCTCCGAGGCGCTCAAGTTTCGGTTGAAACCCTGCTGGCCGGTCGAGCAGAAGGTGCAGTCGAGCGCGCAGCCGACCTGGCTCGAGATGCAGAGCGTGCCGCGGTCGGTCTCCGGGATGTAGACCATTTCGATGCCTTGATCGATGAGGCGGTCGCCGCGCGGCGCCTCGTCGACCCTCAGCATCCACTTGCGCGTGCCGTCGCCTGCAACCTGGGTCGTCACGATCTCGGGCACGCAGACCGCGGCCTCATCGGCGAGCTTTGCCCGCAGCGCCTTGCCAAGGTCGGTCATGGCCTCGAAGTCGGCGACGCCCTGCTTGTAGATCCACTTCATGAGCTGGCGCGCGCGGTACGGCTTCTCGCCGAGCCCGGCCATGAAACGCTCGAAGTCCTCCCGGGCGAGCCCGAGCAGATTCGTGCGTGACGGCGTGGCGGAAGCGGACATGCTCGGGCCCTCAGCGCGGGCAGATTTCGATGTCGCGGAAGAAGAAGCGGATTTCGCGCGCCGCGGTGTCCGCGGCATCCGAGCCGTGCACCACGTTCTGCTCGATGCTTGCAGCGAGGTCGGCGCGGATCGTGCCGGCTGCAGCCTTCTTCGGATCGGTGGCGCCCATGAGATCGCGGTTGCGCGCGACGGCGTTGTCGCCTTCGAGGACCTGCACGATCACCGGGCCTGAGGTCATGTAGCGCACGAGATCCTTGTAGAAGGGTCGCTCTTTGTGGACCGCGTAAAAGGCTTCGGCTTCCGCCTGGCTGAGCCGCATCATGCGCGCGGCGACGATTTTGAGTCCCGCCTTTTCGAAACGGCGGTATACCTCGCCGATCAGGTCCTTGGCGACGCCGTCGGGCTTCACGATGGAAAGAGTTCGCTCCAGGGCCATCTGCTTGAACCTCAAGTCATTTTTGGGCGGGGAAGTGTACCTTCGGACCCCACCCCTAGCAATGACGGGACGGCACGGAAGTGCCGGAACGGTAAGGTTTTTTGCCGCCCGGGCGGGCGTCAGACGTTGAAGCTCTCGCCGCAGCCGCATTCGCCCTTGATATTGGGGTTGCGGAACCGGAAAGCCTCGTTCAGCCCCTGCTTCACGAAGTCGATTTCGGTGCCATCGACGTAGCGCAGGCTCTCCCGATCGACGATCACCTTGACGCCCCGGTGCTCAAATACCTGGTCGTCCCGGTCGACGCCGTCCGCGTAGTTCACGACGTAGGCAAAGCCGGAGCAGCCGGTCTTCTTCACCGCAAGGCGCAGGCCCACGCCCCTGCCCCGGGCTTCCATGAAGCTCTGGACGCGCGTTGCGGCTGCGGCTGTCAGCGTAATTGCCATCGAATCAGACCTTTCTCGCTTGCGCCTGCGCCAGGGCGGCGTGCAGCGCGTCTTCGACCACCAGCAATCGACCCAGTTTCTCCGTCGGCACCTCGAGCAGGCGCGCCAGCTCCAATATCGGCATCGGCGGGGCCCGATCAAGGGGTTGGCCCCTGAGATGCTCGGTCAGCCAGGAAGCGGCGGCGATAGTATGCGGACAGCCGAACGCCTGGAAACGTGCTTCCGTCACAGCGCCGTCGGCGATTGCGAGCGCAAAGCGCACGCGCGTCCCCAATACTTCGCTCCCCGCCTCCCCAACCGCGGCAGCCGCGCCTTCCGGCCATCCCCCGACCCCGACCGGGTTGGCAAAATGGCTCTCCACCAGCGGGCTGTAATCGAGCGCACGCACGGCCTCAAGCCCTGGCTGGCGCGGGGGCGAGGCCGCGCAGGCGCTGAACCGCTTCCGTCACCGCCGTGACGGCGTAGTCGACATCGGCCTCGGTTGAAAATCGGCCGAGACTGAACCGCAGGGAGCTTTGCGCCAGCTGATCGCTCCGGCCAAGCGCCCGCAGCACATACGATGCCTCCTGGCTTGCCGACGTGCAGGCGGAGCCCGTCGACACCGCGAGACCCGGGAGCGAAAAGAGCAGGCTCTCCCCTTCAACGCCTTCGAATGAGACGTTAAGGACTCCCGCGACCCGTTTCTCCGGGTGGCCATTGAGATGCACCGAACCGAGCTTCCTTAGTCCCGCCCACAGCCGTGCCCGCAACCCGGCGAGGCGCTCGGCGTCGGCATCGAGGTCACGCGCAGCGATTTCATAGGCGACGCCCATGCCGACGATCTGGTGCGTCGGCAAGGTGCCAGACCTCAGGCCCGATTCCTGGCCGCCGCCGAAGATCAGCGGCAGCATCAGCGGTCGCGGCTGGCGGCGCACGTACAGCGCACCGATACCCTTCGGTCCATAGATCTTGTGCGCGGTCAGCGACAACAAGTCGATGCATTGCTCCGCAACGTCGATGCGCGCCTTGCCGGCGCTCTGCGCCCCATCGACGTGCAGCAGCACGCCGCGTTCGCGGCAGATCTTGCCGATGCTGCCCACGTCCTGGATCACGCCGATCTCGTTGTTCGCGTGCATCAGCGACACGAGCAGTGTGTCCGGACGCAACGCCGCCACCACGGCTTCGGGCGTCACGATGCCGTCGTCGCCGGGCTTGAGATAGCTGACGTCGAAGCCTTCCTTCTCGAGCTGCTTACAAGGATCGAGCACGGCCTTGTGCTCGGTGCGTGCGGTCACGAGGTGCTTGCCGCGCTCGCGCTGCGCGCGGGCGACGCCGAAGATCGCGAGATTGTCCGATTCCGTCGCGCCGGAGGTCCAGACGATAGCCGCGGGCTCCGCGCCGATGAGTTTCGCAACCTGGCCGCGCGCCTTTTCCACTCGCGCGCGGGCGGCGTTGCCGGGCGCGTGACCGGTCGAGGATGGATTGGCGAAGCAGCCGTCCGCCGTCAGGCACTCGGCCATGGCGGCCGCCACGCGCGGATCGACCGGCGTGGTCGCCGCGTTGTCCATGTAGACGCAGGGCTGCTTCACGACACCTTCCTGCCGGAACCCGCCGCGCGCCGCCGCCCCTGCACGGCTGTGAGGATGCCGCGGAGGATGTTGAGTTCGTTCTGATCGAGCGCCGTGCGATTGAAGATTCTCCGGATCCGCGTCATCAGGTGACCGCGGCCGGTGCGATCGTGGAAGTCCGCTTCATCCATGACTTCGGCGAGCTGCGCATAGAAGCGTTCGAGCTCCTCTGCGGTCACCGGCGGCGTTTCCTGCTGTGTGGTCGTGGCGGGCGCGGTGCGTGCGAGGAGGATTTCGTAGCACACGATCTGCACGGCCATCGCGAGATTGAGCGATTCGTAGGCGGGATTCACCGGAATCTTCACGAGCGTACGGCAATGCTGAAGCGCGTCATTCTCGAGGCCGAAGCGCTCGGAGCCGAACAACACCGCCGCTTTCGCGCACCCCTCGCAGGCAACGATCTGCTGCGCAAGGTCGCGCGGCGTCAGTACGGTCCAGTTGTGGATCCGGGGACGCGAGGTCGTGGCCGCGATGTACCTGCAGTCGGCGATGGCTTCGTCGATGCTGCCGACAACGCGCGCAGCATCGAGAACATCGGTCGCACCCGCGGCCCTGGCGCTCGCCTCCGGGTCCGGGAACTGTTTAGGCCGCACGAGCCAGAGCTCCTCGCAGCCCATGTTCTTCATGGCGCGCGCCACCGCCCCGATATTGCCGGGGTGGCTCGGTTCGACGAGAACGATGCGGACAGGGCAATTCATGCGCTCAGTGAAGCCGATCGGCGCCGGCGGAGGAGTGTTCGACGGCGGCGGCGGTGCTTCTTTGTTATTCTAGCGCCCCGCCCGGGGAATCGCCCCGCCTTCGCACCCCCTTTTCGTGCAGCAAGCGTCATCCATGCAGCCGATCCTGAACATTGCGGTCAAAGCGGCGCGTCGCGCCGGCGACCTGATCGTGAAAAGCCTGTCCCGCCTCGACAGCCTGGACGTCTCGAGCAAGGGGCGGAACGACTTCGTCACGGACATCGACCGCGCGGCCGAGCAGGACATCATCACGACCATCCACCGGATGTATCCGGAACACGCCATCCTGGCGGAGGAAAGCGGCCGCAGCGGACGCGACGAGAACCTCTGGATCATCGACCCGCTCGACGGCACCACGAATTTCCTGCACGGCAATCCCGTGTTCGCGGTGTCGATCGCGTTCGAACGTCGCGGGCGGCTCGAACACGCGGTCGTCTACGACCCGCTGCGCCAGGAGTTCTTCACCGCATCGCGCGGGGAAGGCGCCCAGCTCGAGGGCCGCAAGATCCGCGTGAGCAAGCAGAAGGAGCTGGAGGGCTCGCTCATCGGCACGGGCTTCCCCTACCGGGCGAATGCCAAGTGGCTCGAGCCCTATATCGCGATGATGCGCGTCGTCATGACGACGGCCGCGGGCGTGCGCCGCCCGGGCTCGGCTTCACTCGACCTCGCCTACGTCGCGGCCGGGCGGCTCGACGGCTTCTGGGAGATCGGCCTTGCGCCGTGGGACACAGCCGCCGGCACGCTCATCATCACCGAGGCGGGCGGCCTCGTGACGAATCTCGGCGGCAACGAGTACACGCAGGGCGGCAACATCATCTGCGGCAACCCGAAGGTGCATGCCGCACTGGTGGCGGCGCTCGCGCCGCACGTTCCCGAAGAACTGCGCAACAGCTGAAACGAAAGGGGGACATTCCTGACTTCGCAGACCGCGAAATCAGGAATGTCCCCTTTTCCCTGTCAATTCGCTCGTTGCTTCGAGTGCCGGTAGCCGTAGCCGAAATACACCAGCGTTCCGAGCGCGAAGTATCCGACGAGGATCCAGAGCGCGATCGGATCCTTGTTGACCTCACCCGGGGCACCGATGAGGTGACCCATGATGTCGTAGTTGAGCGCCTTCGACAGGATGTCCGTCAGGATCGGTCCCATCATCAGGAGCAGGCACGAGATGATGCCGAGGATTGGCGTCACCGGGTACCACGGGACCTCGAAGGGACGCTTCATGTTCGGGTGGCGATGGCGCAGGTACAGCACGCTCATGCACACGATCGAAAATGCGACGGCCGTACCGAGGCTCACGAGGTCATTGAGGACGTCGAGCGGCAACGTGGCGGCGGCGAAGGCGATCACGACGCCGAGCAGGATCGTGCCGGCCGCGGGCGTCTTGAACCGCTGGTTCACCTTCGAGAACACATCCGGCAGCAGGCCGTCCTTCGCCATCTGGTAGAAGACGCGCGTCTGCGCGTACATCAGCACCAGCATCACCGACGAGAGCCCGGTGAACGCCCCGATCTTGATCAGGAACGCGAGCAGGTTCAGCTGTCCATTGTCGGTGAGTCCCCAGTGGATGACGGCCCATTGCGGATTCATCCGGTCGATCGCGATCGCGATCGGCGCGCCGCCCGCGAGTTCCTTGTACGGAACGACGCCGGTCATCACGGCCGCTACCGCCATGTAGAGCACGGTGCAGATGATGAGCGACCCGAGGATGCCGATCGGCAGGTCCTTCTGCGGATTCTTCGCTTCGCTGGCAGCGGTCGACACCGCTTCGAAGCCGACGTATGCGAAGAAGATGATCGAGGCTGCGCGCAGCACACCCTGGAAGCCGTACTTGAATCCGCCCTCGTTCGCCGGGATGAAGGGGTGCCAGTTGTCCGAGCTCACATAGAAGACGCCGACCGCGATGAACGCGAGCAGCACCGAGAGCTTGATGGCGACGATGACGTTGTTCACCGTCGCCGATTCCTTCACGCCGATGACGAGGAGCGAGGTCACGGCCAGGATGCCGATGGCGCCGATGAGATTGAAGCCGTGGCCGGTCTGCAGCACGCCGTCCTGCAACCTCAGCGTTGACTGCGTGACGCTGGTGTTGAAGTGCACACCAAAGTCCGAGAGCAGCGAAATCACGTAGCCGGTCCAGCCGGACGCCACGGTCGACGCCGCGACGCCGTATTCGAGGAGCAGCAGCCAGCCCATGATCCAGGCGAAGACCTCGCCCATGGTGACGTAGGAGTACGAGTACGCCGAGCCGCAGACCGGCATCGTCGAGGCGAGCTCCGCGTAGCACAGGGCCGCGAAAACGCAGCAGGCGCCGGCGATAACGAAGGAGAGCATCACGCCCGGGCCCGCGAAGTTCGCGGCGGCGTTGCCCGTCAGGACGAAGATGCCGGCGCCGATGATGGCGCCGATGCCAAGGCTCGTGAGATTGGTCGCGGTCAGCGTGCGTTTCAGCTCCCCGGAGCTGAATTCCGCCTGGATTTGTTCTACGGATTTTTTTGCGAACAGCTGGCCATTGGCCATGAGTCTCCCCCTTCACCCCGGGCGCGCGTGAGCGCGGAAGGCGCTGAGACTAGGCGCAAGGCCCGCCGGAGGCAAGCCGCCCGTCAGTCCTTTTCCTCGGAATCCTCGCGCCGGCTGGCGCGTCCGTTCAACAGGCGGCGCAGCTTTATGTTCAGCATTTCGACGACCACGGAGAAGGCCATCGCGAAATAGAGGTAGCCGCGCTCGATGTGATAGTCCGCTCCCTCGGCCATGAGGAGCACCCCGACGAGGATCAGGAAGGCGAGCGCGATGATCTTGATGGTCGGATATTTTTCGATGAAATCGTTGAGCGGTCCCGCGAGCCACATCATCACGATGACCGACGCGACGATGGCGGCGACCATGATCGGCAGCTGGTTCGAGAGCCCGACGGCCGTGAACACCGAATCGAGCGAGAACACGATGTCGATGAGCGCGATCTGCACGATCACGGCAACAAAGCCGCTATGGAGGGACGACGGCTGCTTGTGCCCGGAGCCCTCGAAGGTCGCGTGGATCTCGCTCACGGCCTTGGCGAGCAGGAACAGCCCGCCCGCGAACAGCACGAGGTCGCGTGCCGATATCTGCCGGTCGAACGTCTCGAAGAGCGGCGTCGTGAGCCGCGTGAGCCAGGTGATCGAAAAGAGCAGCGCGATGCGGGTCAGCATCGCGAGCGCGAGGCCGAAGCGGCGCGCATTCGGCTGCCGGTCCTTCGGCAGGCGGCTCACCAGCACCGACAGCACGATGATGTTGTCGACGCCGAGCACGATCTCGAGCGCCGCCAGCGTGAAGAAGGCGATCCAGGCGTGGACGTCGAACAGCAGTTCCATGGCGGTCAGCGACCTCGCCCGCGGCCCGCCATCTCAGGGCATCTTGTCGAGTTCGTCGGCGGACTTGCGCTGCGGGAAGAGATCATTGCCGGTCAAGCCCATGTCGAGCGCCAGCGAGCTGGCAACGTAGATCGAAGAGTAGGTGACGACCACGATGCCGACGAGCAGCGCCACGGAGAAACCGCGCAGGGCCTCGCCGCCGAACAGCAGCAGCATCAGCACGACGACGAAGGTCGCGCCGCTCGTGATCACGGTTCGCGACAGCGTCTGGTTGATCGCCGCGTCGATGAGGTCCGCGGACGCGGCGCGCCGCGAGCGTTCGAAGTTCTCGCGGATCCGGTCGAACACGACGACGGTGTCGTTCAGCGAGTGGCCGATGACGGCGAGCACCGCGGCGAGCGCGGGCAGGTCGAAGGTGAGCCCGGTGACGGAGAAGAAGCCGATCACCACGATGGGGTTATGCATCGAGGCGACGACGGCGCCCGTGCCGAGCCGCCAGGTGTGAAAGCGGATCGATACGTAGAGGCCGATCAGCAGGAACGTGAATACGAGGGCGAGCGCACCGTTCTCCGCAAGTTCGCGGCCGACCTGCGACCCGACCGAATCCGCCCGGTGCATCCGGACCTTCGGATCGATCGCGGCGAGCGCCGTTTCGATGCGCTTGCCGACCTCCGTGCCCTTGACGGTCTCGCCCTGTGGCGGCAGGCGCACCAGAACGTCGCGCACCGAGTCGACCAGCTGGACCTGCGGTTCCTTGAATCCGCTCGCAACGAGGGTCGACTGGATCTGCTCGACGTTGGCCGGCGCGCTGAAGCTGAGCTCGACCTCGACGCCGCCGGTGAAGTCGATGGAAAGGTGCAGCCCGTGCACGATGAGGGATACGACCGTCGCGAGCACCATGAGGAGCGACAGCCCGTACCAGCGCCGCCTGAGGCGCATGAAGTGGAGCGTCGGGACCTTCTTGAAAAATTCCATGGATGCCCCGTCAGATCGACAGCCGGCCGATTTCGCGGCGCCGGGTATAGATGAGATGCACGACGACGCGGCTGCCGACCACCGCGGTGAAGAGCGAGGTCAGGATGCCGAGCGTCAGCACGACGGCAAAGCCGCGCACGGGGCCGCTGCCGAAGGCCCAGAGCACGACGCCCGCGATCAGGGTCGTGACGTTCGAATCCGCGATCGCGGTAAAGGCACGGTCGAAGCCCTTGTCGATCGCCGCGCGCGGCGTGACCCCGGCGCGCAGTTCCTCGCGGATCCGTTCGTAGATCAGGATGTTCGCGTCGACCGCCATGCCGACGGTGAGCACGATGCCGCCGATGCCGGGCAGGGTCAGCACCGCGTTCATGAGCGAAAGCAGCGCCGTCAGCAGTACGACGTTCGAGAACAGCACCAGGTTCGCGACCCAGCCGAACACCCGGTAGTAGATCGCCATGAACGTGAAGATCGTCAGCATGCCGTAGATCATCGCGTCGACGCCGCGCTCGATGTTCTTCTCGCCGAGCGTCGGGCCGATGGTGCGCTCTTCGACGAGGTACAGCGGCGCGGCCAGCGCGCCGGCGCGCAACAGCCTTGCAAGTTCAGGACCCTCGTTCGCCGAGAGCCCGGTGATCTGGAACTGGTTCGAGAACAGGCCCTGGATGGTCGCGGCGTTGATCACGTCTTCCTTGGTCCGGTCGACGAAGATCTGCTTGCCCTCGACGGTCTTTTCCTCGCGCAGCTTCTCGATGAACACGACCCCCATGCGGTGGCCGATATTGGTGCGCGTCGTTTCGCCCATGCGCCGGCCGCCGCGGCTGTCGAGCTTCACGCTCACCGCCGGGCCTTCCTGCTGCAGGACGTACTGCGCGTCGACCAGCTGATCGCCGGTCGCAATGACCTCGCGCTTGAGGAGAATCGGCCCGCCGCTCTCGCGCAGGACATAGAGCTTGGAGCCGACCGGCGCGACGCCGGTGCGGCGCGCATCCTCGGGATTGTTGACCTCGTCGACGAGCCGGAACTCGAGTGTCGCGGTGCTGCCGAGCAGCAGCTTCGCGTCGGTCGGATCGTCAACGCCCGGCAGCTGCACGACGATCCGGTCGCGTCCCTGGCGCTGGATCACGGGCTCGGAAACGCCCAGCTCGTTGATGCGATTGCGCAGGGTCGTCAGGTTCTGGTCGATGGCGTAATCCGCGCGCTCGCGTGCCATTTCCTCGGTGACGCGCGCGAGGATCGTCGGCGCCGCGGGGTTCGCATCCACCGTGATCGCGAGCTTGACGTTCGCCTTCTCGACGATTTTGCGCGCGGCAGCGAGGTTGGCAGCGTCGCGGAGCGTGATCTTGAGCGATTCGCCCTGCGCCTGGGCGTCGCGGATGAGGACGATGTCGACGAACTGGATCTTCTCCTCGCGCAGGCTCCGCCGCAGTTCCTGCTCGATGGCCGCTTCCAGCTGCTTGACGGCGCCCTGGATGTCGACCTGGTAGACGAGGTACGAGCCGCCGCGAAGATCGAGACCGAGCTTCATGGGCTTCAGGCCCATCGCCTGCATCCACCGCGGCGTGCGCGGCGCGCTCGTCAGGCCGTAGTTGTAAAGCGCGGAGAGTTCCTTGATGACATCGCGCGCCTTCAGCTGCTCGTCGTTCGAGGGAAAGCGGACGACCGCCTCGCCGTTCACGATCTCGGTGCGCAGGAACCTGACGCCTTTCGCGGTGAGCACGCCTTCGATCGACTTGACGCACTCGGCCGTGCACGCGGGCTTGTCGCGCCCGACGAGCGCGATCTGCAGCGCCTTGTCCTCGCCGAAGACGTTCGGCAGCGCGAACAGCAGGCCGAGCAGCGTCAGTCCACCGACAAGCCAGTACCTCCACCGGGGGAAATCGGTCATCCGCTTACGTCTCTCTTAAAACCTTGATGTGGCGTCAGGCACTCTTGATCGTGCCGCTCGGCATCAGGCCCGAGACCTGCGACCTCTGTACCTTGATGACGACGCCGCTCGCGATTTCGATCGAGACGAAATTCTCGTTGACCTCGGTGACCTTGCCGAGGATGCCGCCGGTCGTGACGACTTCGTTGCCGACCGCGAGCGCGGCCAGCATGGCCTTGTGTTCCTTGGCGCGCTTGTTCTGGGGGCGGATGAGCAGGAAATAGAACACCACGAAAAAGAGACCCATGAAGACGATCATTTGCAGACCGCCACCCGATGAGCCGCCGCCCGCGGCCTGCGCGTTCGCAGTTTCGATAAAGAAATCCATTGCTTCAGACCCTTCTGTTCAAGTGCTTCGGATCAGGGGGGACCCCTAAAAATGGCGGCGCATTATGCCACAGCGCCGTCGGAAGGCTCGCCCGATGAGGCCCGGGCCGCATAAAAGCGCCGTGTGTACGCTTCCAGCTCGCCGGCGAGGATCGCGGCCCGGAGGCCGGACATCAGGTTCAGGTAGTAGTGCAGGTTGTGCAGCGTATTGAGCCGTGCGCCGAGAATCTCGTTGCAGCGGTCGAGGTGGCGCAGGTAGGCCCGGCTGTAGTTGCGGCAGGTGTAGCAGTGACAGGCCGGATCGACGGGCCCGGTGTCGCGCTGATGGGCGCTGTTACGGATATTGATGACGCCGAAGCTCGTGAAAAGGTGCCCGTTCCGTGCATGCCGCGTCGGCATCACGCAGTCGAACAGGTCGACGCCCCGGAGCACCGCCTCGACGATGTCCTCGGGACGGCCGACACCCATGAGGTAGCGCGGCCGGTCCGCCGGAATTTGCGGTTCGATGTGATCGAGCATGGCCAGGCGCTCCGCCTCGCTCTCGCCCACCGCGAGCCCGCCGATGGCATAGCCCTCGAAGCCGATCTTGCCAAGGCCCGCAAGCGACTCGGAGCGCAGCTCCGTATATATGCCACCCTGGATGATTCCAAAGAGCGTGCCGGGCGGCGTGCCCTCGTAATACGCATCGAAGCTGCGCCGCGCCCAGCCCAGCGAGAGCTGCATGGAGTCACGCGCATCCTCGAGCGACACCGGGTACGGAGTGCACTCATCGAAGATCATCGCGATATCGGCGCCGAGGTCGCGCTGCACCTGCATCGAGCGCTCCGGCGTCAACAGGACTTCCGCCCCGTCGACCGGCGAGCGAAAGCGCACGCCCTCCTCGCCGAGCTTGCGCAGGTCGCGCAGGCTGTACACCTGAAACCCGCCGGAATCCGTCAGCATCGGTCCCTGCCAGTGCATGAAGTCATGCAGATCGCCGTGCAGCTTCACGATCTCCGTGCCCGGCCGCAGCATGAGATGAAACGTATTGCCGAGGATGATCTCGGCGCCGGCCTCTCGCAGTTCCTCGGCCGTCATGGCTTTCACCGTGCCGTAAGTACCAACGGGCATGAAAGCGGGCGTCTCCACGCGGCCGCGCGCGAAGGTGAGCCGGCCCCGGCGTGCACGGCCGCAAGTCTCCAGGAGTTCGAAGTTCATCGCGCAGCCGCCGCGCGGCGCGGCAGGAGCATCGCGTCGCCGTAGCTGAAGAAACGGTAGCGGGCGGCAACGGCATGACGATAGGCGGCCATGACCGCATCGTAACCGCCGAAGGCGCAAACCAGCATCAGGAGCGTCGACTCGGGCAGGTGAAAGTTGGTGAGCAGCGCATTCACGACGCGGAATTCGTAGCCCGGCGTGATGAACAGGCGCGTGTCGCCTTCGAGTGGAGCGAGCACACCGCCGCCGGCCGCCGCCTCGATGGCACGCACGGCGGTGGTACCGATTGCGACCACACGGCCGCCTCGCGCACGGGCTGCGGCAACCTGATCGCAGAGTGCCGCGCTGACGGCTACGTGCTCGGGATGCATGCGATGCTCTGCGAGATCGTCCACGCGCATCGGCTGGAAGGTCCCGGCACCGACATGCAGCGTGAGGTAGCCGACCTCTACGCCGAGGGCGGCGAGCCGATCGAGCAACGTCCGATCGAAATGCAGTCCGGCGGTCGGCGCTGCAACGGCGCCGGGGCGCCGCGCGAAAACCGTCTGGTAGCGTTCGCGATCCGCTAGCGTCGGCGCGCGCTCGATGTAGGGTGGCAACGGCACCTGGCCGGCCGCTTCGAGACAGGCGAGCGCATCGTCCGGAAATTCCACTTCGAAGAATGCTTCGCGTCGATCGACGACGCGCAGTGTGCGGCCGTCTTCGAGCGTGAGCTCGGCGCCGGCGTTCAACCCTTTGCTGGCGCGCGCCTGCACGAGGGCTCGCCGGCCGCCGAGCAAGCGCTCGAGCAGCAGCTCGACCCGACCGCCCGTCGACTTGTGCGCGAAGAGTCTCGCCGGGATGACCCGTGTGTCATTGAAGACGACGAGATCGCCGGCCCGCAGGTACTTGGGCAGGTCGCTGAAGCGGCGATCGCGCAATCCCTCCTCGACGACCAGCAGCCGGCTCGCGCCGCGCTCGGCGGGCGGTTCCTGGGCAATGAGTTCGGTCGGCAGGTCGTAGTGAAAGTCGGCGCGGCGCATGGCCGGCGCAAGTCTACCTCCGAACTACGGGCGGGCTATTGGCGTTCGCCCGGACGCGGCGCCGGTGCAGCCGCCGGTGCTGGCGGAGCTGCAGGCGCCGCTGCGGCCGCGGGTGCCGCCGGTGCCGCCGGTGCCGCCTCGATCGGTGCGCCGATGAAATACCTGCGCGTTCCCATCGCCGGGCGCTCCGGCATCGTGACTTCGAGCGTCTGGGATTTGCGCGAACGCAGGATGGCGACCTTCACCTTCTCGCCCGGTTGATACGACCGCAGGATGCGCAGCGCGTGCGCGCCCGACTGCGGCTGGCGGCCGTCGATCGCCGTGATGACATCGCCCTCTTCCAGCTTCAGGCCCGCCGTCGGCGCGCGCACGACGAGCGCGCCCTTGTCCGCGCCGAAGTACGAGCCGAGCTTCGGCGTGAGCGTCACGAGTTCCATGTCGCCGAAGCCCGGATCGAACATGACATCGAAGGTGGGCGGGACCGGAGCCACGGGAGGCACGGGCGGGACCGGCGGAACGGGAAACACCGCGCCGTTGCCGATGAACATGCGGTTGTCCGTGGCCCGCGTCGTGACGTCCGCGGTCACGGGCTTGCCGTCGCGCAGGTACTGCACTTTCACCTTGTCGCCCGGCTTGACTTCGCGCAGGCGGTGCAACAGCTCCGCATTTGGATTGCCGTCAGCGCCGGTGAGCAGCTTCTTGCCGTCGAGCGCGATGATCACATCGCCCGACCGGATGCCCGATTTATCTGCGGGGCCGCCGGGCGTCACGCCGGTGATGTACACGCCGTCGACCCGCACGTCGCCGCGCGAACCGATGTTGACGCCGAGGATCGCGCGCCGGCCCGGGAACATCTCCGTGAACATCGCGTCGTGCATGGCCGAGCCCGACAGCTCCTGCGACAGCTCCGCCACTTCCTGCGCCGCACTTTCGAGCCGCTCGCGCGCAGCCTCGAGCTTGTGCTCGAGCTCCTGGTTCTTCACGTCGCCCTCATCCGTCGCGAGCGCCGTGCCGGCGAAGCCGGTCGTCGCCATGAGCGCGGCGAGCACGATGCGCGCCGCACGGGTCTTTCGATGACTGACAATCTTCATGGCTTGCACACCTCGCTTGCGCCAATGCTAGTAACTCGTGGTCCGGGCCTCTGCGTAACGCACGGCCACCAGGGAATTCATGAGGTCGACCCGCTGACGCCAGAGCGGCTCGACGGTCGCCGCATCGGAGCTCGATGCCGCCCGCGCGCCAATCGCGAGATCGACCCACTCGATGCGGTCTTCGAGACCCGCGGTCGTCATCACCGTCGTCGCCCGGGCGACGCGCGGCTCCTCCGGCATCGCGGCCAGGAGCGATTCGAGCCGTCGCGATTCCTGCATCAGGGCGGCAACGGAATTGCGACCCGAACCGGACTGCGGCACCTGTGCCTGGCCGCCACGGTTCTCGACCTGCAGGGTGGATCCGTCGAAGAGTGCAAGACCGACCGCGATCGCCATCACCGCGGCGAGCGTGCCGGCGACACGCCAGGTCGGGCGCGGCAAGGCCGAAGACGGCCGTCGGCCTTCGAGCCTTGCGCTGACTTCAGGCCATTGATCGCGGCCGGCCATATCGGGCGCCGTGCGCATGGCCGTTCGCAGGCGCTGGAGGCGTTCGAGCTCCGCACGGCAGGCCGCGCAGCCCGCGATGTGTTCGGCGAGCGCGCCCTGAGCCTCGGGCTCGTCGCGCAGGATCAAAAGCTCTGCGAGATCTGGGTGCATGACAGTTTCTCCGAATCGTTTTCGAGGAGCCGGCGCAGGCGCCGGTGTGCGCGCAACAGTTGCGACTTCGAGAAGCTCGCGGTGTGCCCGAACAGGCGACCGATCTCCTCGTGGGTCATCTCCTCGACATCGTGTAACCAGACGACGGCCCGCGCGGTCGCCGGCAAGCGCCGCATCGCGCGATCGAGCTTGCGACCTGCCGCGCCGTCGGAATATTCATCCGACCGGGCCAGCTCCTGCGGCACGTCCCAGCCGCCGGCCACCTGGTCAAGCCAGACAGCGCTTCGGTGCCAGGGCGAACGCAGGTGCATGAGGCACTTGCTCACGGCGATCGAGCGGATCCAGGCGCCGATCGCGCGGTGGTCGCGCAATTCCCCGAGCCGCTGCAGAACCTCGACAAAAGTGTCCTGGTGCAGGTCGTCGGCGACGCCGCGCCGGTTGATCAGCCGGTGCACGACGTTGCGGGCGGCCGGCGCGTAGCGACGGTAGATCTCCGCGAGCGCCTGGCGCTCCCCCGCCTGGGCGCGCTCGATGAGTGCCGGGTCCGTGTCGATTTGCGTGAGCCGTAGCATGTGTCGCTTATGGATGCGGACCCGTGCCAGAGGGTCGCAAGCAAAGGCTATACTGAAGCCCGCTTTCCGGCTGGCCCGTGTGGCGGAATTGGTAGACGCAGCAGACTCAAAATCTGCCGTCCGCAAGGACATGCCCGTTCGATTCGGGCCACGGGCACCAGCTCATTACCCAGGCCGCATCTGCGGGACGGACCACGAGTGAATTTCTGCAGCCACTGCGGACAGCCGGTCACGCTTCGGGTTCCGGACGGCGACAACCGCCCCCGGTCGGTCTGTACCGCCTGCGGGACCATCCACTACCGCAATCCCAAGATCGTCGTCGGTTGCGTGCCCGGGTGGCAGGGACGAATCCTCCTCTGCAAGCGCGCCATCGAACCGCGGCGGGGCTACTGGACGATTCCCGCGGGTTTTCTCGAGATCGGCGAGTCGCTGCACACCGGGGCTGCGCGCGAATCGCTCGAAGAGGCGCTGGCGCGCGTCGAAATCGGAACACTCCTCGCGGTGGTCAATGTCCTTTACGCCGAGCAGGTTCACATCAGCTTTCGGGCCCGGCTCGCCGCGCCGGACTTCGGCGTCGGGGAAGAGAGCCTTGAGGTGAAGCTGGTCACCGAGGAGGAAGTCCCGTGGCCGGAGATCGCCTTTGCCAGCGTCGACTTCGCGCTGCGCCGGTATTTCAGCGACCGGGCCGCCGGCCGCGAAAGTCCGCATTTCACCGAGATCGACCGCCGGCCGGCCCCCGTCCGGGACCCCATCGGCTGACCCGCAGCGCCGCCCGGGCCTGTGGCAGAATACGGTTCCCCCAGTATCGACCAAGTATCCAGCGAGCCCGTTCCGGACGTCTGCAGAGTGGAATCATGACCTTCGTCGTCACCGAAAACTGTATCAAGTGCAAGTACATGGACTGCGTGGAGGTCTGCCCCGTCGACTGCTTCCACGAGGGCCCGAACTTCCTGGTCATCGATCCGGACGAGTGCATCGACTGCACGCTCTGCGAGCCGGAGTGCCCGGTCGAGGCGATCTATTCCGAGGAAGAAATTCCGGCCGGCCAGGAGCAGTTCAAGGAATTGAACGCGGAGCTCTCCCGCCAATGGCCGGTGATCACCGAGATGGGCGAGGCGCCCGCCGATGCCAAGGAATGGGAAGGCAAGCCCGGCAAGCTGGCGCTCCTGGAGCGCTGACCGGCAACGGTCGCAATCGCCCTAGCGGGCTGCGAAAGCGGTATCCGAAGCCTTGATGTCTTCGAGGAGCTGCCTGGGCGGCTCGTAGCCGCCGATATAGCGGCCGCTGGATGTCACGATGCCCGGCGTCCCGTTGACGCCGAGCGCATTGCCCAGCGCGAATTCCCTCGCGACCGGATTCGCCGGGCAGGCCTTGCCGGCAACCGGCTGGCCTTGCTTCGCTCTCGTCAGCGCGTCGGGCCGGTTGGCCGAACACCAGACGGCTTCCGCTTTCGACCAGGATTCCGTGCCGGGACCGGTGCGCGGATAGGCGGCATAGCGCACCTTGATGCCGAGCTTGTTGATCTCGGCGATCTCGCTGTGGAGCTTGCGGCAATACTGGCAATCGAGATCCGTGAACACGGTGATGGTGTACTTCGGATCCTTCGGCGAGAAGACGATCATGTCCTTCTCGGAAAGGCTCGCGAGCAGTTTCGCCCTCAGGCCTCCGCGACGCTCTTCGGTGAGATTGTTCTGGCCCGCGATCTCGTAGAGATCGCCGCCGAAATAGTACTTGCCGTCCGCCGACACATAGCCGACGTCCGCGCCCTTCGTGTACTCGAAGATGCCGGGCACCGGGGTCGGAGCAAAATCCTTGGGCTCGCTCCCCTGGATCTTCTTCGAGATCTCGACACGCGGGTCGGCCGCGGCTTTCTCGGGTTCCGCCGGCGCGCTGAACGCCGATCCCGTGAGCGCCAGCGAGCTGGCGATGAGCAGAAGGTTCAGGGCGCGTGAGGCGAACATCGCATGTGGCTCCAGGGTCCGGCGGGCTGCCCGTTCGACCGGATCCGCCGCGGTTGGTTCGAGGCCCGATGGCCCGAATCCGCCGGGCGCGGGCGGCAGGAGTCTAGCAGAGGGTGTCGTCCCGAGGCAGGCGAGCGCCTGCCGGCAGCCTGGTCAGCCGCGGGGATGATGCTGCGAATGCAGTTCCTTCATGCGTTCGCGGGCGACGTGCGTGTAGATCTGCGTGGTCGAGAGGTCGGAATGACCGAGCAGCATCTGCACGACTCGAAGGTCCGCACCGTGATTGAGCAGGTGCGTCGCGAAGGCATGACGGAGCGTGTGCGGCGAGAGATCCTTGTCGATCCCGGCCTTGCGCGCGTAGCGTTTGATGATGTGCCAGAAGGCCTGGCGGGTCATCTTGTCGCCGCGGCGCGTCGGGAAAAGAAAATCGGTCTGGCGCTCGAGCAGGATTTCGGAGCGTGGCCCGGCTATAAACTGTTGCAGCCAGCGTACGGATTCCTCACCGAGCGGAATGAGCCGCTCGCGATTGCCCTTGCCGACGATGCGCAACACGCCCTGATTGAGATTGACCTGGTTGTGGCGCAGGTTCACGAGCTCGGTGACCCTGAGCCCGGTCGCGTACAGCACTTCGAGCATCGTGCGATCGCGGTGACCGAGCGGATCGGTCACGAGCGGCGCGTTGAGGAGCGATTCAACCTCGCCCTCCGTGAGCGACTTCGGCAGCGATCGGCCGATCTTGGGCATGGCGATCTGGGTGGTCGGATCTTCCTTCAGGCCCGCGTCGCGGACGAGATAACGGAAGAAGCGGCGGAAACTCGAAAGCTGCCGGGCGGTCGAGCGCGGACGCGCGCCCTTCTCCACCCGCCAGGCGATGAATGCGAGGAGATCGTTGCGCGTCGTGCGCGCGATCGGGATCTGCTTTTCCGCGAGCCAGCGCGCGAGCGCGCTCAGGTCCGCCCGATAGGCGGCGAGCGTATTGGCCGACAGGCCACGCTCCATCCACACGGCATCGAGGAACCGGCTGACGGTCGGGTCGGTATTTTCCGGCGCGCGCAGCTTGGCGGGATCACGCGTCCGGACGTGCAGGGAGCTTTTCACAGCTGAACTCATGCGACTCCATTGGATCCGGCACGCAGGCGGAGCGCCGCGGGTACCGTCGGCGCCAGGGCGGACGCCCACCCGGGAATTCGGTGCGCCGTCCGGCCGTTCCGGGGGGCGCGCGTGCACATAAAACTTCGATCCAGCAAAATGCCGCGGCAGTATGCGTTTGGGGTACCCCCCCTTGCGTGACTAGTCTCACAGAACATTTGAGCTATTAACATAAAGAGAACCAGTTCACAGAACACAGCCTCCTGCGGCCGGCGCCGAACGCGATTCCGGCAGCCGTGAGAATCGCGCTGCAGCGTGTCTTCGGGGTTTACTGCTGGGTGGCCTTCTTCGCCATCGCCATCCTGACTCTGGTCCTGGTGCTGATCACGCCAGGCATGGGCGCGCGCCGCGCGACGGCGCGCGCCGCATCGTGGAGTTACCTGTGGGTCTCCGCGGTCCGCTGCCGGGTTCTAAACGAGGCGCGGCTGCCCGCGGGCCCCTGCATCGTCGTCGCCAATCACACGAGCTATATCGACGGCGTCGTGATGATGGCCGTGCTGCCGCCGCGCTTCAGCTTCGTCATCAAGAAAGAGATGAATACCGTGCCGCTCGCGAACTGGCTGCTGCGGCGCATCGGCTCGGAGTTCGTCGAACGTTACGACCGGCATAAGGGCGCGCTCGACGCCCGCCGGGTTCTGCGCGCGGCGGAACGCGGACAGGCTCTCGCCTTCTTTCCGGAGGGCACGTTTTCGCGCGAGCGGGGCCTGCTGCGCTTTCATAACGGCGCCTTCTCGACGGCGGCCCGGATGAACTGGCCGCTGGTGCCGGCCGTGATCCGCGGTGCGCGAGAGGTCATGCCGGCTCATCGCGCAATGCCCGTCCCCGGATCGATCAGCGTCGATTTCATCGAAGTGCTGCAGCCCGGGGGTGCGGATCGTCATTCCGCCAACCGCCTGCGCGATCGCTGCCGCGCCGACATCCTCGCAGCACTCGGCGAACCCGATCTCGCCTGAAAACGGGGACTGCACCTGAAAAAGGGGACAGATTTATTTTCTCGCATTTCTGGTGCAGACACACAGATACTCGAGAAAATAAATCTGTCCCCTTTTTCGCTACATGTTGCGGCGGTACTGGCCGCCGACTTCGTAGAGGGCGTGGCTGATGCTGCCGAGCGATGCCACCTTCACGGACTCCATCAATTCGCCGAAGACGTTGCCGCCGGCGGCGGCGACGCGCTGCAGCCGCTCGAGCGCGCTGCTCGCTTCGCCGCGATGCCGGTCGAGGAAGACCCGCACGTTGCGCACCTGGTCGCGCTTCTCCTCGTCCGTCGAGCGGATGAGTTCCGCGTTGCGCAGTTCTTCCGCCGACCGGTGCGCCGGCAGGAACATGTTCACACCGACGATCGGCAGCGTGCCGTCGTGCTTCTTCTGCTCGTAGTAGAGGCTCTCTTCCTGGATGCGGCCGCGCTGGTACATCGTCTCCATCGCGCCGAGCACGCCGCCGCGATCGGCGATGTGCTCGAATTCCTGGTACACCGCTTCCTCGACGAGATCCGTCAGCTGTTCGATGGCGAACGACCCCTGCCAGGGGTTCTGCGTCTTGTTGAGGCCGAGCTCGCGGTTGATGACGAGCTGGATCGCCACCGCGCGGCGCACGGACTCTTCCGTCGGCGTCGTGATCGCTTCATCGTAGGCGTTGGTATGCAGTGAATTGCAGTTGTCGAAGAGCGCGTAGAGCGCCTGCAAGGTCGTGCGGATGTCGTTGAACTGGATTTCGCGCGCGTGCAGCGATCGCCCCGAGGTCTGGATGTGATACTTCAACATCTGGCTGCGCGGACCCGCCACGTAGAGATCGCGCATCGCGCGCGCCCAGATGCGCCGCGCGACGCGCCCGATCACCGCGTACTCCGGATCCATCCCGTTGGAGAAGAAGAAGCTCAGGTTCGGCGCAAAATCATCGATCCGCATGCCGCGCGCGAGGTAGTACTCGACGATCGTGAAGCCGTTCGCGAGCGTGAAAGCGAGCTGCGTCACCGGGTTCGCACCCGCTTCCGCGATGTGATACCCCGAGATCGAGACGGAATAGAAATTGCGCACGGCCTTGTCGATGAAGTACGCCTGCACGTCGCCCATCACGCGCAAGGCAAACTCGGTCGAGAAGATGCAGGTGTTCTGCGCCTGGTCCTCTTTGAGAATATCGGCCTGCACCGTGCCGCGCACGAGCGCAAGCGCCTCCGCCCGGATCTTCTCGTAGACGTCCCGCTCGACGAGCTGGTCCCCGGTGATGCCGAGCATCTTCAAGCCGAAGCCGTCGCTCCCCTCGGGAAGCTTGCCGCTGTAGGTCGGCCGCGGCCGGTCCTTGTAGAGCGCCGCGATCTTCTTCTGCGCTGCCGGCCATTGGCCCGACTCGATGAGATGACGCTCGATCCGCTGGTCGATCGCCGTATTCATGAACATCGCGAGGATCATCGGCGCCGGCCCGTTGATGGTCATCGAGACGGAGGTGGTGGGCGCGCACAGGTCGAAGCCCGAATAGAGCTTCTTCATGTCATCGAGCGTGGCGATCGAAACGCCGGAGTTGCCGATGCGCCCGTAGATATCCGGCCGCTCGTCGGGATCCTCGCCGTAGAGCGTCGTCGAATCGAATGCCGTCGACAGGCGCGTCGCTTCGTGACCGAGGGCGAGATAGTGAAAGCGGCGATTGGTGCGCTCGGGCGTGCCCTCGCCGGCGAACATGCGGATCGGGTCCTCTTCCTCGCGGCGATACGGATAGACGCCCGCCGTGTAGGGGAAGCCGCCCGGCAGGTTTTCCGCGAGCAGGAAGGCGAGCGTGTCGCCCCAGTCCCGGAAATGCGGCACGGCGATCTTCGGGATTTTCTGGCGGCTCAAGCTCGTCGTGTAGTTGTCGCCCGAGAGCTTCTGCCCGCGCACCTGGTAGACGTAGTGTTCGCCGGTCGCCGCCCGCGCGCGCGCCGGCCACTCTTTCAGGAGCGCGATGCCTCCGGCGCCGATGTCATCGAGCGCCGCGTTGTAGCTACTGCCGAGTGCCGCGACCGAAGCATCGGCCGGCGCGGCGGTGTAGCGTTCGAGTTCAGCGGGCAGGCCCGGCACCGCGAGTGCGCCGAGTGCGCGATAAAGACCGTGTGCGCGGCTCGCGGCTTCGGAGCGGTGCGCGACCGATTCACGCTGCGCCCGACCATCCTCCGCAATCTCCGCGAGATAGCGCACGCGCGCGCCGGGGATGACCGCGTGCCGGCGCGGGAGCTCCGTAACGGCACTCTCCGCGGTCGCCCAGCGATTGCCGGCGCCCGGCATCGCGTTGATGCGGCGGCAGATCGCGCTGAAAAGGCGATTGACGCCCGCGTCGTTGAACTGGCTCGCGATCGTCGGGTAGACGGGAATCTCGCTGTCCGCGATCTTCATCTGCTGCGGATGATTGCGCCGCCACTGCTTGCGCACGTCGCGCAATGCGTCCTCGCCGCCGCGCTTCTCGAACTTGTTGAGCGCGATGAAGTCCGCGAAATCGAGCATGTCGATCTTCTCGAGCTGGCTCGCGGCGCCGTACTCGCTCGTCATCACGTAGAGCGTGACATCGGCGAGGTCGACGATTTCGCTGTCGCTCTGGCCGATGCCCGCGGTCTCGACGACGATGAGATCGAACTGGACGGCGCTGAGGAGCGTGAGCGTCTCGGCGAGAATGGCGCTCGTCGCGAGATTCTGCCGGCGCGTCGCGAGCGAGCGCATGAAGATGCGCGGGCTCGCGAGGCTGTTCATGCGGATGCGGTCACCGAGCAGCGCCCCGCCGCTGCGACGGCGCGTCGGATCCATGGCGACAACTGCGATGCGCCGCTCCGGGAACTGACGCAGCAGGCGATTCAGCAATTCATCCGTGAGGCTCGACTTGCCGGCGCCGCCCGTGCCCGTCACGCCGATCACGGGAACCGCGGGCGACGGCCGCGCAAGTTTCGCGCGCAGTTGCCCGAGATCTCCGGATTCGCCGCCCGCGCCTTCGAGGAGTGAAATCGCGCGACCGATCAACCGATCATCCGCTGCGGTGGCCGGCAGGCCCTCGACCGCGGGTTTCGGCCGCGAGCGGATGCGGCGGAGCACGTCCTCGATCATGCCGTCGAGGCCGAGGCGCATGCCGTCGTCCGGGCTGTAGATCTTTTCAACGCCGTACGCCTCGAGCGCCTCGATTTCGTCCGGTGCGATCGTGCCGCCGCCGCCGACGACGACTCGAATGTGCGCGGCATCCTGCTCGCGCAGCATGTCGATCATGTAGCGGAAATATTCGTTGTGGCCGCCCTGATAGGAACTGACCGCGATGCCGTCGGCGTCTTCCTGGATCGCCGCGCGCACGATGTCGGCGACGCTGCGGTTGTGGCCGAGGTGGATGACCTCCGCGCCGTGCGCCTGCAGGATGCGGCGGATGATATTGATCGCGGCGTCGTGGCCGTCGAAGAGCGACGCGGCGCTGATGAATCGCAGGGGCCCACTCGGGTCGGCTTCGTCCCTGGGCAGCCGTTCGGCAGCAGTGCTCATCGGTTGAACCCCGGTCAGGGTGCGTGGCAAGCGGCGCGAATCTTAGCAGGGAAATGGGGACATTCCTGATTTCGTGCCATCCTCGCCGATGTAGCGTATTTCGCGCCGCGAAATCAGGAATGTCCCCATTTCCCCTATAATTCCGCACATGCACATGGATTGCAGACACCGATAGGTTTCGTGCCCGTTTTTCCCATACCGGTATAATCCGCGCCCCGATTTTTCGGAGCAGCGAGCCATGTCGACCGACGCCGTATTCATCCTCGCCGCACGCCGCACGCCGATCGGTGCATTTCAGGGCGTGTTGAGCGCCGTCACGGCGCCGCAGCTCGGCGCGGCCGCCGCAGCCGCCGCCATCGCCGACTCCGGCGTGAAGTCCGCGGACATCCAGGAAGTCATTTTCGGCTGCGTGCTGCCTGCCGGACTCGGCCAAGCGCCGGCGCGGCAGGCTGCGCTCGGCGCGGGCGTACCGACGGGCACGCCAACGACCACGGTCAACAAGATGTGCGGCTCCGGCCTCAAGGCAATCATGATGGCCGCCGATCAGCTGCGGACCGGCGACATCGACATTGCGCTTGCAGGCGGGCTCGAGTCGATGACGAACGCTCCTTATCTATTGCCGAAGGCGCGCGGCGGCTACCGCATGGGCCCCGGGGAGATTCTCGATCACCTGTTCACCGACGGCCTGCAGAGCCCCTGGGATGGGCAGTTGATGGGCACGTTCGCCGAAGCGACCGCGGAGAAATACGGCTTCTCGCGCGCCGACCAGGATGCGTTCGCCGGCGAATCGGTGAAGCGCGCGCTGCAGGCGGTCGAGGGCGGTGCGTTCGCTCGCGAGATCGCGCCGGTCACGGTGAAATCACGCAAGGGTGAGACCGTCGTCGGTCGCGACGAGACTCCCTTCACCTGCGACATTGCGAAGATTCCGACGCTGAAGCCCGCGTTCAAGAAGGACGGCACAGTCACCGCGGCGAGCTCGTCTTCGATCTCCGACGGCGCGGCGGCTCTCGTGCTTGCGAGTGCGGCGACCGTGAAATCCCGTGGGCTGAAGCCGCTGGCGCGCGTCGTCGCTTACGGCAGCTTCGCGCAGGAACCTGCCTGGTTCACCACGGCGCCGGTCGGCGCCATCCGCAAGGTGCTCGAGCAAGCCGGCTGGCGCGCGAACGAAGTCGATCTCTACGAAGTGAACGAAGCGTTCGCCTGCGTCACGATGGCCGCGATGAAGGACATCGGCATCGACCACGCGCGCCTCAACGTAAATGGCGGCGCCTGTGCGCTCGGGCATCCGATCGGCGCGACCGGCGCGAGAATCACCACGACCCTGGTGCACGCGCTCAAGGCACGCGGGCTCAAGCGCGGCATCGCCTCGCTCTGCATCGGCGGCGGCGAAGCGACTGCCCTTGCGGTCGAAATGGTCTGACGCGACATGAGCACCGCCGCCCCGGTTCAGCTTGCGATCGATGCACACGGCATTGCGCGCGTCACGCTCGATCGGGCCGACAAGCACAATGCCTTCGATGCCGAAACCGTTGCGCGCCTGCGCGAGGTTTTTGTCGGCCTTGCGCGCAATGCGAGCGCACGGGTCGTCGTGCTCCAGGGCGCCGGCCCGACGTTTTGCGCGGGCGCCGATCTCGACTGGATGAGAAAAATGGCGGCGCTCGATTCCTCGGCCAATTTCGCCGACGCGCGCGCCCTCACGGAAATGCTCGCCGCCCTTGACCGCCTGCCGAAACCCACGATCGCACGGGTACAGGGTCCGGCCTATGGCGGCGGCGTCGGGCTCATCGCCTGCTGCGACATTGCGATCGGTGTGACCACGGCGCGCTTCGCGCTGACCGAAGTGCGGCTTGGCGTCGTCCCGGCAGCGATTTCTCCTTATGTGATTGCCGCGATCGGAACGCGTCTCGCACGACGTTACCTGCTGACCGCCGAGACCCTGAGCGCCGCGGTGGCGCTCGAGGCGCGGCTCCTGCACGAAGTCTGCGAGCCCGCGAAGCTCGATGAGGCCGTGTCCGAGCAAATCGAACTGCTGCTGAAGGCGGGTCCCGAGGCGCTGCGCGAGTGCAAGGAGCTCATTCGCGAAGTGCATGCCGCGCGCGGCACGAACGACGAACTGCGCGCGAGCACGGCCCATCGGCTGGCCCGTCTGCGCATGAGCGAAGAAGGACGCGAAGGCATGAATGCGTTCCTCGAGAAGCGGCCCCCCTCGTGGTCGAAGAAGGACGGCTGAGATGCAATGGAGCGAAGCAAAGGCGATTGTTACCGGCGGCGCATCCGGCCTCGGGCTCGCGGTGGTCGAACGCATCGTGGCAGCCGGCGGCGGCGCGGCGATCCTCGACCTGCAGGACGCGCCCGGCCAGGCGGCAGCCGCGCGGCTGGGCGCGACGGTCGCCTACGTTCACTGTGACGTGACGAACGAAAACGAAGTGAAGTCCGCGGTCACCGCGGCGCTCGGGCAGCTCGGCGGGCTCAATCTCGTCGTGAATTGCGCGGGCGTCATCGGCGCGGGACGGGCGGTCGGCCGCGAAGGGCCGATGCCGGGCGAACTCTTCGTCAAGACCGTCCACATTAATCTCATCGGCACGTTCTTCGTCGACAAGACGGCGGCCGCGCTGATGCAGAAGAACCCGCCGTCCGCCGACGGCGAACGCGGTCTCCTTATTCATACCTCGTCGGTGGCGGCCTTCGAAGGCCAGATCGGCCAGGTCGCCTATTCGGCGACGAAAGCCGGCGTAATGGGCATGGTGCTGCCGCTCGCGCGCGAGTTCGCGCAGTTCGGCATCCGCGTGATGGCGATCGCGCCCGGCATCTTCATGACGCCGATGGCCTCCGCCATGAAGCCCGACGTGCAAGCCTCGCTCGCCGCACAGGTGCCCTTCCCATCGCGCTTCGGCAAGCCCGAGGAATACGCATTGCTCGTGCAATCGATCTTCGAGAATCCGATGTTGAACGGCGAAACAATCCGCCTCGACGGCGCGATCCGCATGCAGCCGAAGTGAGAAAAAGGGGACAGATTTATTTTCTTGAATATCTGCGCATCCCCACCAGATACGCAAGAAAATAAATCTGTCCCCTTTTTCTCAGGCGACTCGCACCGGTATTTTCAGGGTGCGGATTTTCTCGCTCCATTCCTTCGGAGCCTGGTCGTGCACCGAGTTGCCGGCGCTGTCGACGGCGACCGTGACCGGCATGTCCTTCACGTCGAATTCGTAGATCGCTTCCATGCCGAGGTCCTCGAACGCGACGACGCGCGAGGAGCGGATCGCCTTCGAGACGAGATAGGCCGCGCCGCCGATGGCCATCAGGTATGCGGCCTTGTGCTTCGCGATCGAAGCGACCGCCGCGGGCCCGCGCTCGGCCTTGCCGATCATGCCAAGGAGACCGGTCCTCTCGAGCAGCACGTCGGTGAACTTGTCCATGCGCGTCGCCGTCGTCGGTCCCGCAGGGCCGACCACTTCGTTGCGCACCGGATCGACCGGGCCGACGTAGTAGATGACGCGATTCAGGAAATCGACGCCCGCCGGCAAGCCCTTGCCGCTCGCGAAGAGGTCGGCCATCCGCTTGTGCGCAGCGTCGCGGCCCGTGAGCATTTTCCCCGTCAGCAGCAGGGTCTCGCCCGGCTTCCAGGTCAGCACCTCGGCGCGCGTCAATGCATCGAGATCGACATGGCGCGATGACGGCGACGGACCCCAATGCACATCGGGCCACGCCGACAAGGGCGGCGGATCGAGCGCCGCGGGTCCGCTGCCATCGAGCACGACGTGTGCGTGGCGCGTGGCGGCGCAATTCGGGATCATCGCAACCGGCTTGCTCGCCGCGTGGGTCGAGTACGTCTGGATCTTGACGTCGAGCACCGTCGTGAGGCCGCCGAGTCCCTGCGCGCCGATGCCAAGCGCATTCACCTTTTCGAAGAGCTCGATCCGCAATTCCTCGAGCGGGTTCTTCGGGCCGCGCGCGAGCAGTTCGTGCATGTCGAGCGGTTGCATCAGCGATTCCTTCGCCATGAGCATCGCCTTCTCCGCCGTGCCGCCGACACCGATGCCGAGCATGCCCGGCGGGCACCAGCCAGCGCCCATCGTCGGCACCGTCTTCAATACCCAGTCGACGAGCGAATCGCTCGGGTTCAGCATGACGAACTGCGACTTGTTCTCCGAGCCGCCGCCCTTCGCGGCGACCGTGATCTCGACGGTATCGCCCGGGACGATCTCCGTGTGGATGACGGCGGGCGTGTTGTCGCCGGTGTTCTTCCGGTTGAAGAGCGGATCGAGCACGATGGAGCCGCGCAACCTGTTGTCGGGGTCAAGATACGCCCGGCGCACGCCCTCGTTCACCATGTCGGCGACGCTCAGCTTCGCGTCCCAGCGCACGTTCATGCCGACCTTGAGGAAAACGTTCACGATCCCCGTGTCCTGGCAGATCGGGCGCTTGCCCTCCGCGCACAGGCGCGAGTTCGTGAGGATCTGTGCGATCGCGTCCTTCGCCGCCGGCGACTGTTCGCGCTCGTACGCGCGCGCGAGGTGCTCGATGTAGTCGACCGGGTGGTAATACGAGATGAACTGCAAGGCGTCGGCGACGCTCGTGACGAAGTCTTCCTGCTTGATCGTGCTCATGACACCAATCCTGGGGCGGATCGCGGGCGGGCCGCTAACCTAACAGCTCGCGCGCATGGCGACAAAGGAAGGCGCTGATGTCGGGAAGCCCTTTCGGGACCGACCGGCGCCCCGCACTATCCGATGTGTTAGATTTTCGGCCCGCCCACTTTGCTGCGAGCGATCCGCCCGATGAGCGACCGCGATGTGATGGAGTATGACGTCGTCATCGTCGGCGGCGGGCCCGCGGGCCTCGCCTGCGCCATCCGGCTGAAACAGCTGAAGAACGACCTCACCGTCTGCGTGCTCGAGAAGGGCTCCGCGCTCGGCGCACACTCGCTGTCGGGCGCCGTCATGGAATGTGCGCCGCTCGATGCGCTGCTGCCCGACTGGCGCAACACGCCGCCCGCGATCTGCGTGCCGGCCACCCACGATGAGTTCGCGCTCCTCACGCGCACGAGCCGCTGGAGGCTGCCGACGCCACCCCAGATGAAGAATCACGGCAACGTCATTGTGTCGCTTGGCCAGCTGACGCCGATCCTGGGCGCGCGCGCGGAACAGCTCGGTGTCGATGTGTTTGCGGGCTTCGCCGCCGCCGATGCCATCTTCAACGAAGACGGGTCAGTAGCGGGCGTGCGCATCGGCGACATGGGCATCGAGAAGGACGGCAAGCACGGTCCGAACTACACGCCAGGCGCGGACGTCCGCGCGAAAGTGACGATGCTCGCGGAAGGATGCCGCGGCAGTCTTTCCAAGCAGTTGATCCATCGCTTCAAGCTGGACGACGGCAAGTCGCCGCAGACCTACGGACTCGGGCTCAAGGAACTCTGGCAGCTCGCGAAGGGCCGCGGCGAACCCGGCCGCATCGAGCACACCGTCGGCTGGCCGCTCGACAATCGCACGTATGGCGGCAGCTTCGTCTATCACCTCACCGATGACCGCGCGTACGTCGGTTTCGTCGTGGGACTCGACTACGAGGACCCGCGCTTCAAACCGTTCGAGGCATTCCAGCAATTCAAGAATCACCCGAGCATCAAGCCGCTGCTCGACGGCGGCGACATCATTTCGGCGGGAGCGCGCACGATTGCCGCGGGCGGCTGGCAATCGCTGCCGACCCTCGAGATGCCGGGCGCGCTCCTCATCGGCGACGCGGGCGGCAACGTCAACGTACCGAAGATCAAGGGCATCCACCAGGCGATCCGTTCCGGTGTGCTCGCCGCCGAACACTACGTCGAGTGCGCGAGGAGCGAGGGCTTCGATGCGAAGTGGCGCGCGTCCGCCGGCGGGCAGGAACTGAAGAAGGTCCGCAACATCAAGCCGGGTTTCAAGCGCGGACTCTGGTTCGGGCTGGCCAACGCCGGGCTCGAAACGGTGACGCTTGGCAAACTGCCGTGGACGCTCAGGAACTCAGCGGGCTACGCGGCCACCGAGCAGCTCGCCGCCTACGAATCGCCGGATCGCGGCTGGACCGATCGGACGCTCCCGCCGCGCGATCGCCTCGCGTCGGTCTTCTTTGCAGCGACCACGCACGATGAGGCGCAGCCCGCGCATCTGCATGTCGCGGACACGAACATCTGCGCTACTCGCTGCGCGCAGGAGTTCGGCAACCCCTGCACGAATTTCTGTCCCGCGAACGTCTACGAGATGGTCGACGACGGGAGCGGCGGCAAGCGGCTGCAGATCAACGCGGCGAATTGCGTGCATTGCAAGGCCTGCGACATCAAGGATCCCTACCAGATCATCAACTGGGTCACGCCGGAAGGCGGCTCCGGTCCCAACTACCAGAGCCTCTAGGGTCGAGCCGCGCGCCCGTGACCGCTGCAACGCTCGCTGAGCACTACGAGGAATGGATCGCCCGCGGCAGGATCGCGGCCGATTCTGCGCAGCGGCGCGCCGTCGAGCGCCTGGACGAATTGCGCGCCGAACTCATCGACCATCCGCGCCGCTACGGATTCTGGCGGCGCCGCCTCATCCGCTGGATGCCGAAGCACGCGACGCTCAGGCCGCCGCGTGGCGTTTATCTCTGGGGCGGCGTCGGGCGCGGCAAGACGCTCATCATGGATCTGTTCTTCGACACGCTGACGACCACGGACCGCCGGCGCACGCACTTCCATCGCTTCATGCACGAACTGCACGTCGAGCTCGGGCGGCTGAAGCATCGCGCGAATCCCCTCGAAGTGGTCGCGCACCGCATCGCGCGCCGCACGCGCGTCATCTGCTTCGACGAGTTCTTCGTGACGGACATCGCGGACGCGATGCTTCTCGGCACGCTCTTCGCGGGGCTCTTCCGGCGGGGCGTTGCGCTCGTCGCAACCTCGAACCTGCCGCCCGTCGACCTCTACCGCGACGGATTGCAGCGGCAACGGTTCCTCCCGGCCATCGAGCTCATCGAAGCGAACGTCGACGTGGTACAGGTGGATCACGGCGTCGACTACCGGCTGCGCCAGCTCGAGCGCGCGAAGATCTATCAATTGAGTGCAACGCCGGAGGCCGAGGCAAAGCTCGGTGAGGCGTTCGTCGCGGTGGCGGGCGCGGAGGGAACGGCCAACGGGTCGCTCGCGATCGCCGATCGGCCGATTCCCTACCGGCGGCTCGACGACGGCATCGTCTGGTTCGACTTCAAGGCAATCTGCGACGGACCGCGCAGCCAGGACGACTACATCGAGATCGCGCACGAGTTCCACACGGTGCTCGTGTCAGAGGTGCCGCAGTTCGGCCCCACGACGGAAGATCAGGCGCGGCGCTTCATCGCGCTCGTCGACGAACTCTACGACCGCGCGGTGAACCTCATCCTGTCCGCGGCCGTGCCGATCGTCGATCTCTACCAGGGCACGCGCCTCCAATTCGAATTCCAGCGCACGACGAGCCGCCTCATCGAAATGCAGAGCCGCGACTACCTCGCCCGCCCGCACCGGTAAGTTAGACGGGGCACTCCCCATCTACTTACCAGACGTCGCAGCGTTCCGACTCGGGGCGCACCATCGGCGAGTTCGCCGGGCAGGAGAAGGCCTTGCGGAACTCCGGCAGGTTCGAGAGCGGCCCGATCACGCGGTACTTGCCGATCGGGTGCGGGTCGCCCTGCACCATCGTGCGCGCGAATTCCGGCCGTACGGCATCGCCGCGGAACTGCCCCCACGCGATGAAGAACTGCTGCTCGGGCGTGAAGCCGTCGATCGTCGGCAGCGGCGGCTTGCCCCGCCGCGAGATTTCAAGGGCGCGGAAGGCGATGCGGGCGCCCGCGAGATCACCGATGCTCTCGCCGAGCACGAGCTTGCCGTTGGTGTGGATGCCGGGCTCGACGAAGTAGCCGTCGAACTGCTTCACGACACAGGCGGTGCGCGCCTGGAATTGCTTCAGGTCCGCCTCGGTCCACCAGTTCTGCAAGCGGCCCTGCGCGTCGAACTGCGCGCCCTCGTCATCGAATCCGTGGCTGATCTCATGCCCGATCACGACGCCGATGGCGCCGTAGTTCACGGCATCGCTCGCCGCGAGCGTAAACGCGGGCGGCTGCAGGATGCCCGCCGGGAATACGATCTCGTTGAGGAGCGGGTTGTAGTACGCGTCGGACGTCGGCGGAGTCAGGCCCCAGCGGCCGCGATCCACGGGCTTGCCGATCGTCGCGAGATTGTCGTCGACGCCATATTTCTGGCCGGCGATGACATCGTCCCAGTACGAATCACGGTTGATCGGAACGTGGCTGTAGTCCTTCCAGCGATCGGGATAGCCGATCTTCGGGTTGAAGGTCGCAAGTTTCTCGAGCGCCTTCTTCTTCGTCTCAGCGCTCATCCACGCGAGGCCGTGAATCGTTTCAGCCATCGCGAGGCGCAGGTTCGCGACCATCTCCTGCATGCGCGCCTTGGCTTCGGGCGGGAAATACTTCTCGACGTAGAGTTTCCCGAGCGCTTCGCCCAGCTGCTGGTCGGTCGCTTCGACACAGCGCTTCCAGCGCGGCTTCATCTCGGTCGCCCCGTTGAGGTAGGCGCCGTTGAAGGCAAAATCCTCGTTGACGAACGTGGACGAAAGCGAGGGCGCCGCGAAGGCGACCAGGTGCCACTTGAGATAGGTCTTCCAATCCGCGATCGAAGTCGTAGCGAGCTGGCGATCCACTTCCGCAATGAACTTCGGTTCGGTGAGGTTCAGTTCGCTGAAGTTCACGCCCATTCGCTTGCCGTAGGCCGACCAGTCGAAATGCGGGGTGAGCTTCTGCAGATCCGCGAGCGACATCTTGTGGTCCGTCGCCTGCGGATCGCGCAACGCGACGTTGTCGAGCGAAGCGGTCGCAAGGCCCGTCTCCATGCGCATGACGGTCTCGACCGCTTGCTTCGCGGTCGCGGCATCGAACCCGGCCGCCGCGAGCAGCTTCGCCACGTGATCGCGATATTTTTGCCTCGCCTCGGCGAAGCGCGGCTCCTGGCTCAGGTAATAGTCGCGATCCGGCAGGCCAAGTCCGCCCGCGATCAATTGCGCGATGACGTTGGTCGGCTCGTGGTTATCGGACTGCCCGTAGAGCAGGAAAGGCACCGCGATGCCCGTGCGATGAAAGCGCGCGATGGCGCGCTCGAGATCCGCACGGCCCGCGATGGCGTCGATCTCGGCGAGCTGCGGCGCGAGCGGCCGGGCGCCGAGGCTTTCGATCTTCGCCTCGTTCATGCAGGCCGCATAGAAATCGCCCGTCAGGCGCTCGACGCTGCCGGGTGCCGCGCGGGTGTTGGCCGAGGTCTCCTTGAGGATCGTGTCGAGCTTGTCCTTGGACGATTCGCCCGCGGCCCAGCGCCGGCTCCAGCGCGGCATGCTCGCCGGAATCGGATTCTGCGCGCGCCAGGTGCCGTTCGCGTACTCGAAGAAATCCGTACAGGCCTCGACCTTGCGGTTCATGTCCGCGACCTGCACGCCCATGGGCGGCGGCAACGGATCGCCCGCGAATGCGAGGCTGGCAAGGCCCGCTGTCAAGACTGCAGTGCCGAATTTCAGCATGTTGGTATCCCTTGGAGAAAATGGGGACAGATCCATTTGCGCTCCCGGCGTCGCGAAAAAAGATCAGGCCCCGTCAGAGGACGCCGCGGCGTTCCTGGTCGAGCTCGATCGATTCGAAAAGCGCCTGGAAATTGCCTTCGCCGAAGCCTTCATTGCCCTTGCGCTGGATGATCTCGAAGAAAATCGGGCCGATGACCGTCTGCGTGAAGATCTGCAGGAGCACCCCCTCGCCCTTCGACGGATTGCCGTCGATGAGGATGCGCCGACGCTTGAGCTCGCCAAGGTTCTCCTTGTGACCGACAACGCGCGCTTCGACCCCTTCGTAATAGGTATCCGGCGTGTCCTGGAATTCAACGCCACGGCCGCGCAGCGTGTCCACGCTCTTTACGATGTCACGAGTGGAAAGCGCGATGTGCTGAATGCCCTCGCCGCGATACTCCTTCAGGTACTCCTCGATCTGCGACTTGTCGTCCTGCGATTCGTTGATCGGAATGCGGATCTTGCCGCAGGGACTGGTCATGGCGCGGCTGAAGAGGCCGGTCTTGCGGCCCTCGATATCGAAGTAGCGGATCTCGCGGAAATTGAACAGGCGCTGGTAGAAACCCGCCCACAGATTCATGTTGCCGCGGCGCACGTTGTGCGTCAGGTGGTCGATTTCGCTCAAGCCCGCGATGTCGGTGTCCTTCGCGGCCGCGGTCGGCCGGAAATCGACGTCGTAGATGTTCTGGTCGCCGTAGCGGTCGACGAGATAGATGAGGCTGCCGCCGATGCCCTCGATCGCCGGAATGTTGAGTTCCATCGGTCCGACCGCGGTGGCGACGGGCTTTGCGCCATGCGAGATCGCGCGCTTCAGCGCGGCCGCGGCGTCCTTGACGCGAAAGCCCATCGCGCAGACCGAAGGCCCGTGCGTGCGCGCGAATTTCTGCGCGAAGCTGTCGGGCTCGGCGTTGATGATGAAATTGACGTTGCCCTGGCGGTGCAGCGTCACGTTCTTCGAACGATGACGCGCGACCACGGTGAAGCCCATGCGTTCGAAGAGCGTGCGCAGCAGTTCCGGATCCGGCGCCGTGTATTCGACGAACTCGAAGCCGTCGGTGCCCATGGGGTTGTCGTTGGGATCGCTCATGCGTGAATTCCGTGTGCCGAAGCCGAAGAGGGGATGCGGGGCATTATAGTTTTCAGCGCCCGTGACCGTCGGGCTGTCGCGCGTTGTATCCAATTTTGCAGCGCATCAGCTGCCGGCTTGCGCGCCGGCACGTCATGTATAATCGCGCGCTCATTTTCACAGGCGCCGCCGTCACAGGGCGGCGCCGCCACGTTGACTGCCGGGAAACTCTGGTGCGAACCGTCGCGGAATTTGCCATTCGCTATCACCAGATCCTGGACCCGAACGGCAAGCTCGTCGGCGCCCTGCCCGCGTTTACGCGCGCAGCGGGCGAACTCGAACGCATGTATCGCCTGATGACCCTGGTGCGCGTGTTCGACACGAAAGCCGTCAACCTGCAGCGCACCGGCAAGCTCGGGACCTACGCCTCCTGCCTCGGCCACGAGGCAACGCATGTCGGCGCGGGCGCCGCGATGCGCGCCGACGATGTGCTCGTCCCTGTATACCGTGAATACGGCGCGCAGTTCTGGCGCGGCGTCGGCATGGCGAACGTGCTCCTCTACTGGGGCGGCGATGAGCGCGGCAACGAGTTCGAGCAGTCGAAGCAGGACTTCGCCTGGTGCGTCCCGATCGCGACGCAGACGCTGCATGCCGCGGGCGCCGCGATGGCGCTCAAGGTGCGCAAGGAAGCGCGCTGCGTGCTGACCTTCATCGGCGACGGCGGCACGTCCGAAGGCGCCTTCTACGAAGCGCTCAACCTGGCCGGTGCACGCAAGCTTCCGCTCGTGCTGGTGGTCGTCAACAACCAGTGGGCGATCTCCGTACCCATTGCCGAGCAGACTGCGACCGTCACGCTCGCGCAGAAAGCGATCGCGGCGGGTATCCCGGGCGTGCAGGTCGACGGCAACGACGCACTCGGCGTGCGCGACATCGTCGCGCAATCCCTCGACAAGGCGCGCGCCGGCGAAGGTCCGACACTCATCGAAGCCATCACCTACCGGCTCTCGGATCACACCACCTCGGACGACGCGAGCCGCTACCGCGAAGCGGACGAAGTCAAGGACGCCTGGAAGATCGAGCCGCTGCTGCGCTTGCGAAAGCTCCTCGTCGATACCGGCGGCTGGACGGATGCGAAGGAAGCCGCGCTCAAGGCGGACTGCGCGCGCCAGGTCGATGCCGCGGTCGAAACCTATCTCAACATGCCCAAGCCCTCGATTGAATCGATGTTCGATCACGTGTTCGCGCGCATGCCCGCGAGGCTCCGGGAGCAGCGTGAGCAGGCACGGCGCAACGGCGCCGCCAACGGCCATTCGCACTGACAGCGCGACCCGCCATGGCGAAAGTCACCCTGATCGAGGCCATCACTCTGGCGCACGCGTGGGAAATGGCGCACGACCCGACGGTGGTCGTGCTCGGTGAAGACGTCGGCGTCAACGGCGGGGTCTTCCGCGCGACGCAGGGCCTGCAGGAGCAATTCGGCAAGGATCGGGTGCAGGACACGCCGCTCGCGGAAGGCATGATCGCGGGCATGACCGTCGGCATGGCGGCGCAAGGCCTGAAACCCGTCGCCGAGATCCAGTTCATGGGTTTCATCCATCCGGCGGTCGACCAGATCGTCAATCACCTCGCCCGCATGCGAAACCGCACGCGTGGACGGCTCACCTGCCCGGTCGTCATCCGCACGCCACACGGCGGCGGCATCCACGCGCCGGAGCATCATTCGGAAAGTCTCGAAGCGATCTTCGCCCACACCGCGGGCCTGCGGGTCGTCTGCCCGTCCTCGCCCGCGCGTGCCTACGGCCTGTTGCTGGCGTCCATCCGCGATCCGGATCCCGTCATCTTCATCGAGCCCGTGCGCCTCTATCGCCTGGTGCGGCAGGAAATCGCCGACGACGGGCAGGCGCTGCCCCTCGACGTCTGCTACGTGCTGCGCGAGGGCGCGGACGTCACGCTCGTCACCTGGGGTGCGATGACCTATGAAACCATGCGTGCCGCCGAACAGCTCGCGCAGGAGAACATCAGCGCCGAGGTGATCGACCTCGCGACCGTGAGCCCGATCGATGCCGAGACCATCCTGGAATCGGTCGCCAAGACCGGCCGGCTCGTCATCGTTCACGAGGCGGCGCGTAATTGCGGCGTCGGCGCCGAGGTCGCCGCCATCGTCGCCGAGAAGGCGCTCTATGATCTCGAGGCGCCGATCCTGCGCGTCACGGGTTACGACACCGTGATGCCGCTGTCGCGTCTCGAATACGACTACATCCCGAGCGTTGCGCGTATCATCCAAGCGGTGCGCGAGACGTTTGCCGATTGAGGTAATCGCCCCATGACCACGTTCAACCTGCCGGACCTCGGCGAAGGACTCGCGGAAGCCGAGATCGTCGCCTGGCACGTCAAGGTCGGCGATGCCGTCACGATCGATCAGCCGATGCTGTCGGTGGAGACCGCGAAAGCCGTGGTCGAAGTGCCTTCGCCCTATACGGGCATCGTGCGTGCGCTGCATGCCGAGGCCGGCGCCGTCGTCGAGACCGGCAAACCGCTCATCGACTTCGACGTCCAGGGCGAAACCGCCGCTGGAAGCGCCGCCGCGGCAAGCAAGCCTCAGGCCAGGAAGGCCGATGACTCGGGCACGGTGGTCGGCAACATGCCGACCAGCGACGAAGAGCTGGTTGAAACCGCCATCGCGGGCCGCTCCGGCGCAGCGGTGCGCGATCGCGTTCGCGCCGCACCCGCCGCACGTGCACTTGCCCGGCGGGCGGGCGTCGATATCGAACAGGTCACGGGCAGCGGACGTGGCGGCCTCGTCACGCTCGACGACGTCATGAATGCAAGCCAGGTCCCTGCCCGCCGGCCGGCCGTCGATGCCGGAGCGCGCCCATCCTTCGCTCCCTTGCCCACCGGCGAATCGGAACGCTTGCGCGGCCCGCGCCGCGCGATGGCGCACAGCATGTCGCTCTCGCGGGACCAAGTCGCGTCCTGCACGATCTTCGACGACGCGGATCTGCACGGCTGGATCCGGCGCAGCGATTACACGGTGCGGTTGCTGCGCGCGGTGGCCGCCGGCTGTCGCGCCGAACCCGCGCTCAACGCGTGGTACGACGGCGAATCGCAGAGCCGGCGCCTGCTCGCGCGTGTCGACGTCGCGGTTGCCGTGGACACGAGCGAGGGACTGATGGTGCCGGTCGTGCGCGACGTCGCCAACCGCTCGCCCGCCGAATTGCGCAACGATGTGGCGCGCCTCAAGGCGGCCGCGCAGGCGCGCACGCTCTCGCCCGAGGAGCTCAAGGACTTCACGATCCTGCTGTCGAACTTCGGCACCATCGCCGGCCGGTATGCGACGCCCCTCGTGGCGCCGCCGGCGGTCGCGATCCTGGGCGCCGGGAGCCTGAAGCACGATGTCGTGGCGGTCATGGGCGGTATCGAAGCGCACCTGCGGATGCCCCTGTCGCTCAGCTTCGATCATCGCTGCGTGACCGGCGGCGACGGTGCGCGCTTCCTCGCTGCGGTCATCAAAGACCTCGAACAACCCGACTGACGAGAAACCGGACGCCATGCTCGGCAAAGTTCCCGCTCAGCGCCTCGCGCTCATCGAACGCATCGTCAAGCTCGCCAGCCGCCGCCGCACGCAGGTCCGCGCGCCGCTCGCGGCAAGCTTCATCCGCGCCTACTACCACGGCGTCGCCGAAGAGGACCTGCGCGAGCGCGCGCTCGAGAACCTGGCCGCCGCGGCCCTGGCGCACCTCGCGCTCGGCGCGCGGCGCAAGCCCGGCGTGCCGCTGATCCGGGTCTTCAATCCGGATCCGGCGACCGACGGCTGGGCCTCGCGCCACACGATCGTCGCCGTCGTGACCGACGACATGCCGTTCCTCGTCGACTCGCTCGGCATCGTCTTCAAGCAACAGGAATGCGCGGTGCACCTGATCGTGCACCCCGTGATCCACGTCGAGCGCAATGCGCGGGGCGACCTGCGGGGGATCCTCGACGCGCCGGCGAAGGGCGCACGCACGGAATCGTGGCAGCTCTTCGAGATCGACCGCGAGACCGACCCCGTGCGGCTCGATCAGATCGCGGCGCGGCTGCGCGCGACGCTGTACGACGTCCGCATCGCCGTCGCGGACTGGCAGGCGATGCGCCAGCGATTGCGGGATCTTGCGGCCGGCCTCAAGGCCTCGCCGCCGCCGCTGCCCAAGAGCGAGGTGCGGGAAGCGACAGCGCTCGTCGACTGGATGGAAGCGAATCACTTCACGCTGCTCGGGTACCGGCACTACACGCTCGAGCACGGCCGGGACGTCGACCTGTTGAAGCCGGACGTCGCGAGCGGCCTCGGGATCCTGCGCTCGAACCGGCCGGGCGGTTCGCGGCCGCGGGTGACGAAGCTCACCGGCGACATTCGCAAGAGCGCACGCGAGCGCGAGCTCCTCGTGATCACCAAGGCGAACTCCGTCGCGACGGTCCACCGCGCGAGCTACCTCGACTACGTGAGCCTCAAGACCTTCGACGGGCGCGGCACGGTCAAGGGAGAGCACCGGTTCCTCGGCCTGTGGACGTCGAGCGCCTATAGCCGCAGCCCCCGCGAGATTCCCGTCCTGCGCCACAAGGTGAGCCAGGTCTTCGATCATTTCGGCCTCGCTTCGCAGAGCCATGACGCGAAAGCCGTCATGCACGTGCTCGAGACCTTTCCGCGCGATGAGCTCTTCCAGGCGAGCGTCGCGGACCTCATCGCGATCGTGCGCGGCATCGTCAATCTCTACGAGCGGCAGCAGGTGCGGCTCTTCGTGCGCCGCGATCCGTTCCGCCGCTTCTATTCCTGCTTCGTCTATGTGCCGCGGGACCGCTACAACACGGAAGTGCGCCGGCGCATCGAAGCGCTCGCGCTCGAGGCCTTCCACGGCAAGGCCATCGAAACGCAGGTGCAGCTCTCGGACTCCGTGCTCGCACGCGCCCACATGCTGGTGCGCACCGATCCGGACGACAACGTCGAGGTCGACGCGCAGGAACTCGAGCGACGGATGGCCCGCGCCGTGCGCACGTGGTGGGATGCCTTCCGCGACGCGCTCACGGCGAGGTTCGACGAAGGCCGCTGTCTTACGATTGCCCGGCGCTTCGAACGGGCCTTCCCGGCCGCGTACCAGGCGGGCGTGACGGCCGCGGAGGCGCTCGCCGATGTCGAGATCCTCGATACGCTCGATCAGGAAGCGACGGGCCTGAGGACCTGGCTGTGCCGCTCCGAGCTCGATCCGCCCGCGCAGCTTCACCTCAAGCTCTACCGGCGGGCGCAGCCGATCCCGATCTCCGACGTGCTGCCCATGATGGAAAACATGGGCCTCAAGGTCATCAGCGAGCAGCCCTACGCGCTCACGCTCGAGGACGGCGCGACCATCTGGATACAGGATTTCAAGCTCGAGCATCGGGCCGGCACGCCGGTCGCGGTCGAAGCCGTGCGCACGCGCCTCCTCGATACCTTCACGAACGTCTGGTTCGGCCGCGCGGAGAACGACGGCTTCAATCGCCTGGTGCTCGCGGCCGGGCTCGACTGGCGCCAGACGACGGTGCTGCGCGCGATCTGCCGCTACATCGTCCAGACCGGCATCCCCTTCAGCCAGGCCTACATGGAGCAGGTGCTCGCCGACAACGCGAAGCTCGGCGCCATCCTCGCGCAGCTCTTCGCGACGCAGTTCGATCCGGCGCTCGAGACTCGCGCGCGCAGCGTCGCCGTCGGCAAGCTCGCCAAGTCGTTCAACGCCGGCATCGAGAAGGTGGCACGGCTCGACGAGGATCGGATCCTCAGGGCCTTCCGCGCCGTCGTCGCAGCGACCCTGCGAACGAATTTCTTCCAGAAAACGGCGAGCGGCGAGGCGAAGCCGTACCTGTCGTTCAAGCTCGACCCGCAGAAGATCCCGGAACTGCCGTTGCCGCGGCCGATGTTCGAGATCTTCGTGTACTCGCCGCGCGTCGAGGGCGTGCACCTGCGCAAGGGACATGTCGCGCGCGGCGGCATCCGCTGGTCCGACCGACGGGAGGATTTCCGCACGGAAGTGCTGGGACTCATGAAGGCCCAGCACGTCAAGAACACGCTCATCGTGCCGGTCGGCGCGAAAGGCGGCTTCTTCCCGAAGCGCCTGCCCGCGGCCGGCCGCGACGAGATCCAGCGCGAGGTCATCGCTTGCTATCAGACCTTCATCCGCGGCTTGCTCGACCTCACGGACAACATCGTGCGCGATCGCATCGTGCCGCCCGCGGCCACCGTGCGCCGCGACGGCGACGATGCCTATCTCGTAGTCGCAGCCGACAAGGGCACCGCGACGTTCTCGGACATCGCCAATGCCCTCTCGGCGGAATACGGATTCTGGCTGGGCGACGCCTTCGCCTCCGGCGGTTCCGCCGGCTACGACCACAAGAAGATGGCGATCACCGCGCGCGGCGGCTGGGAAAGCGTCAAGCGGCATTTCCGGGAAATGGGCATCGACACGCAGTCGCAGGATTTCACGGTGGCGGGCATCGGCGACATGGCGGGCGACGTCTTCGGGAACGGCTTACTGCAATCGAAGCACATCCGCCTGCTTGCCGCGTTCAACCACCAGCACATCTTCCTCGACCCGAACGCGGTCGCCGCGAGCTCCTTCCCGGAGCGCGAGCGGCTCTTCAACCTGCCGCGCTCGAGCTGGGAGGACTACAACCGCAAGCGCATTTCCAAGGGCGGCGGCATCTATTCACGGCAGCTCAAGTCGATCACGCTGTCCGGCGAGGCGCAGCGCATGCTCGGCCTCGCTTCGAACAGCGTGCCGCCCCAGGAGATCATCCGCGCGATCCTGCGCATGCCGGTCGAGCTCCTCTGGAACGGCGGCATCGGCACCTACGTCAAGGCGACGGCCGAAACGCATCTCGACATCGGCGACCGCGCGAACGACGGCGTGCGCGTGAACGGCAAGGAGGTCGCGGCGAAAGTCATCGGCGAAGGCGGCAACCTCGGCTGCTCGCAGCGCGGGCGCGTCGAATACGCGCTGAAGGGCGGCCGCATCAACACCGACTTCATCGATAACTCGGCGGGCGTGAATTGCTCGGACGTCGAGGTCAACATCAAGATCCTGCTGAACGCGGTGGTCGCAGGCGGCCGGCTCCTGGTGAAGGACCGCAACCGCCTGCTCGCCTCGATGACCAGGGAAGTCGCCGGGCTCGTCCTCAGGAACAATTATCTGCAGAGCCAGGCCGTGAGCACGCTCGAGGCGCAGGCGCGCGAGCGGCTCCCGGAGCACGTGCACGTGATGCGCGCGCTCGAGCGCTCCGGTGAATTGAATGCGGCGCTCGAATACCTGCCGAACGACGAGGCGGTCGACGAGCGCCGCAAGCTCAGCAAGGGACTCACACGCCCGGAACTCGCGGTCATCCTGAGCTACAGCAAGATCTGGCTCTACAACAAGCTCATCCACTCCGACGTGCCCGAGGACAAGTATCTGTCGCGCGAACTCGTGCGCTATTTCCCGGTGGCGATCCAGAAACGCTACGGCCGCGAGCTGCGCCGTCATCGCCTGCGCCGCGAGATCATCGCGACCGCGACGACCAACAGCCTCGTCAACCGCATGGGCCCGGTGTTCGCCATCCGCACCCAGCAGGATACCGGCGCCGAGGTGGCGCAGATCGCGCGCGCCTACAGCATCGCGCGCGAGGTATGCGCGATGCGGGAGCTCTGGGCGGAGATCGAATCGCTCGATAACCGCATCGAGGCCTCCGCGCAGTACGCGATGATGAACCAGACGAGCCGGCTCCTGCGCCACATGACCTACCGGCTGCTCGCCGACCGCGGCGGCAGCCTCGGCATCGAGGAGCGCGTGTCGCGCATGCGTCCGGGCGTCGTCGTGTTGAGCACGGCCCTGCCCGGCGTGCTGGTCGGCGCGGAACTCGCGAGTCATCAGTCGAAGATGGCCGAGCTCGCGGCCGCCGGCATCAACGAACGCATCGCGCGGCAGATCGCGAATCTCGCGCCGCTCAACTCGGCGCTCGACATCGTCGAGATTGCGGCGGCGGCGAAGATTTCGGTGCCGTTCGCGGCACGGGTGTATTTCCTCGTCGGCGACACGCTATCGCTCGACTGGTTGCGCGAGCAGATCGAAAGACTCTCGGTCGAAGGCCATTGGCAGGCGGTCGCCCGCAGCGCGCTGCGCGACAATCTCCATGGCCTGCAGCGGAGCATCGTCGGCACGGTGCTCGGCACCCGGCGCCAGCGCGGTTCCGATCCGGCGGCGACGGTTGCCGCCTGGGTCGCGGCCCGCCGCGCCGAGGTCGAACATCTCCAGCAATCGCTCAAGGAAATGAAGGCGGGGCCGGCGGCGGATTTCCCGACTCTGTCCGTCGCGCTGCAGGCGGTCCGTCGACTCGCACCCGCCTGATCCCGCATGCGCCTCGCGCTCATCGTCACGACCTACGAGCGGCCGGACGCGCTCGCGCGCGTGCTTGAAACGGTTGCGCGCCAGTCGGTCGCTCCGGACGAGCTGCTGGTCGCCGACGACGGCTCCGGGCCGGCGACCGGGGAGGTCGTCGCGGGATTCAAGAGTGGCGCCGCGTTTCCGGTTCGACATGTCTGGCTGCCGCACGACGGTTACCGGGTCGGCCGGATGCGAAATCGCGCGATTGCGGCAAGCGATGCGGATTTCATCGTGATCGTCGACGGCGACATGCTGCTGCATCCCGACTTCATCGCCGATCATCGCCGCGCAGCCCGACCCGGGCGCTATCTGCAAGGATGCCGCATCCCGCTCGACGAGCAGGCGACCGCGCACGCGCTCGCATCCGGCGAGACGCCGCGCTGGACGAGCCGCGGCCTCGGCGTACGACGTCGCCTCTACGCCCTGCACTCGCCGGCGGCGAGCCGGTGGTGCGGTGGAATTGCGAATGGGCTCCTCTCCATCAAGGGCTGCAACCAGGGTTTCTGGCGCAGCGATCTCCTGGCGGCCAACGGGTTCGATGAGTCGCTCGCCGGCTGGGGATCCGAAGACAAGGAGTGCTGCGCGCGGCTCGAGAACGCGGGCTTGCGCCGCCGCTCGATCCTGTTCGGCGCCGTCGCCTTTCACCTGCACCATCCGGCCGCCGATCGCTCCGCGCACGCCCGCAACACCGCGGCCGTCGCGGCCACGCGCACGAGTGGCAGAACCCGGTGCGATCACGGCATAGTGTCGCCCCCGGGCGCGGCCCGCCCGCAAGCATAAGGAATCTCCGTGGTTGGCAAGCTCGTGCTCCTGCGTCACGGCCAGAGTGTCTGGAACGTCGGCAACCTTTTCACGGGCTGGACGGACGTCGACCTCTCGGATCTTGGCCGCACGGAGGCCCGGCAGGGCGGGCTCGAAATGCAGAAGGCGGGGCTCAGTTTCGATATCGCTTTCACATCGGTCCTGAAGCGCGCGATCCGCACGCTCTGGATCGCGCTCGACACGATGGACCTCATGTGGATCCCCGTGGAGCGCCATTGGCGGCTCAATGAACGCCACTACGGGGCGTTGCAGGGCCTCGACAAGGCGCAGACGGCCGAAAAGCACGGCGACGCGCAGGTCAAGATCTGGCGGCGCAGCTACGACATCCCGCCGCCGCCGCTGGCGCTGGACGATCCACGCCATCCGCGCTTCGACCGGCGTTATGCCGCGCTCGCGCCGGCCGACCTGCCTGCGACCGAATCGCTCAAGGACACGCTCGCCCGCGTGCTGCCCTTCTGGCAGAGCCGCATTGCCGTCGAACTCAAGGCGGGTCGCAACGTGCTCGTCGCCGCGCACGGCAACAGCCTGCGCGCGCTCGTGAAGATGCTGGACAGCGTGTCCGAGCAGGATATCGTCGAGCTCAATATCCCGACCGGCGTACCGCTGCTCTACGAGCTCGACGATTCGCTGAAGCCTGTTGCGAGCCGCTACCTCGGCGATGCGAGCGCCGTCGCAGCAGCGCAGGAAGCCGTGCGCCGGCAGGCGGAGAAGAAGAAGTAGCCCAATAACTATAGATAAGGAGTGGCGCCCTGCGCACTCCTCATTCGTCTGGCGCGACCTTGATCTTGAGGCCGTCCAGGGCCTCGGTGAAATCCACCTGGCAGGAAAGGCGCGAACGCGGTGCGTCGTAGTTCTGCAGCTCCGACAAGAGGTCCTGTTCGTCGGACTGCTTGGCCGGGAGTTTCTCCATCCACGCGCCGTCGACGTACATGTGGCAGGTCGCACAGGAGCAGAGCCCGCCGCAGATCGCGGCGACGCCGAAATCGAGCTCGCGCAGGGTCTCCATCACCTTGAGTCCCACCCTGCCCTCGACCACATGCTCTTTGTCGTCGCGATCGACGACCACGATGTTCGCCATAACGTCCTCGCCGGAAATTGGTCGCGTAGTGTGCCCAAAAGCGCCGCGGCAGGCCACCGCCGCGCAGGCATTGCGCCATGCTTTTCGGTGCGGCTACGCGCCGAGCCGCTCGAGGAGCCTCGCCTGCCCGGCCGGGTCGGTGGCGGTGAGCTCGAGCCAGAGGAGATGCAGGTAGTCGAACAGCCAGCCGTAGTCTGCCAATGCAGCGGTGAGCTGGCGGGTTCCGCGGGCCTCGTAGGCCGTGACCAGGATGCGACGCTCGGCGGCATCGATGTCGTGGTAGCAGGCGAAGGACGCGAGGTCGTAGAGGCCATCGCCGACAGCCGCGTATTCCCAATCGACGAGCCAGAGCGACTTGCCGTCGATCAGGTTCCGGCGGTGTACGTCGTTGTGGCAGAGGACGCCCGGGATCTGCGCTTTGGCGGTTGCCTTGAGTCGACGGTCGGCCTCGGTGTCGAAGCGGCCGCTCGAGGCAGGTTGCGGCGCTGCCCTCTCGTCGCGGCGCTCGCGGTATTGCGGAATGAGCTCCGCGTAGGCGAGTCGCCGCGCGTCCGCCGGCGGTGCGAGGGCGTGCAGGAGCTTCAGCCGCGCACCAAGGCGCTCGAGGCATTTCGGGTCGTGCGCGTCGGCATGTGTCCAGGTCCGGCCGGCGACGAACTCGGACAGCATGAGACCGCTTGCGGCATCGAAATAGATGAGCGGCGGAGCGATGCCCGCGGCCGTGGCCGCCTCGACCGCCGCGCGCTCGCCAGCGCGATCGACGCCGAGATCCGCCGTGTCCTGGATCGGCACGCGCAGGACCATCCGGCCGCCGGGCGCCTCGATCCGCCAGCTGCGGTTGGCAATGCCGCCGGTCATCGGCGTGCACTGCCAGCCCGTGCGCGGACCGAGCATCGGTAACGCCGCGAACGCGCGATCGAGCAGCGTCGCGTCGATCGCGGCCTGTCCCGCATCGACCGGCGCGCTCATGCCAGGACTTCCTGCCGCTGGCGCAGCCGCTGCCAGCTCAGCCAGCCGGCGAACGCGAGCAACACGTACAGGCCGAAGAGCAGCGCGGTCACGCGCAGGCCGCGGTTGAGGTACACCGGCATCGCCACCGCATCGATTGCGATCCAGTACGGCCAGTTGTCGATGTACTTGCGCGCCGCGAGCCAGGTGGTCACGACGCTCGCCCACGCGATGAAGGAATCGACGTGCGGCCAGGCCTGGTTCGTGTAGCGGCCGAGCAGCTGGCCGAAGACGAGCGTGAGCGCGGCGATGACAACGATCGCCGCCAGATGCACGCGAAGCGGCGCGCGCGCGATGGGCAACTCGCCGCGGCCTCGACCGCCGTGCCGCCATTGATACCAGCCGTAGCCCGCCATCGCCGCGAAGAAGAGGTTCAACGCCGCATCCATGTACAGGTGCGCGCCGGTGAATACGCAGATGTAGATGGCTGAACTCGCAAAGGCGAGCGGCCAGCACCACGCGCTTGCCGCGATGGCGAGGAGGAGATACGCCAGCGCCAAGGCAACGGCGACGAGTTCGACTGGCGAGGTCGAGCGAAAGTAGTCGAGGATGGCCGCGAACACGGCGCGTTCAGCCGGGCGGGTCGGCGAGTGGTCCCAGTACCTTCATCACGAACACGGCCTTGCCCTCCCCCTCGAACGTCCGCCGGCATTCCGCAGCGAGCACCGCGAATACCTGCCCGTATTCCCCGAACACCTGCGTGCTCATGCTGTTGGTGACGACCTTGAGGCCCGCATGGGCGTTCAGGCGCTTGATGAAATCCGCGATCGGCGGAATGTAGTCTTCCGCGAGCGGGTACAGGCTGATCTCGACTCCGATGTCCATGCATTGCTCCCGTCAGAATCTGTAGTCGACCGTCACACCCCACTGGCGCGGGTCGCCGAGGCGCAGGTAAAGCTTGTCCGGAAAATCCGGCGGTTCGTTGCCGAAGAAGAAGCCGCGGACCGCGTAGCGTACGTCGAAGACGTTCCGGCCCCAGACCGTCGCGCTCCAGCGCTCGGCCGCGTAGCCGAAGCGCAGGTTCACCAGGGTGTACGGGTGCGACTGCTCGTCGTTGCTCGCGTCGAAATAGAAATTGTCCTTGCCCGCGACGTCCAGGTGCGCGAGCCAGCCGCGTGGATGCTGGTAGCCGATCGAGACCGAGTATTCGTACTCCGGAGCGCTCGCCTGCTCCCGGCCGTCGAGATCGCGGTCGCCGAACAGATAGTCGATGTAGCGTGTACTCAGGAGCCCGAGCGTCGCCCCGAGATCCCAGCGTTCGGTCACCGCCCAGCGCCACGACGATTCGAGGCCGTAGTTTTCGCCGCGCGCGTTGTCGGTATAGAAGACAAAAAGCGGATTCGCCGGATCGGGCTGGATCGACGTGCTCACCTGCTGGTTCTGCCGGCGCGAGTAGAAGAGCGACGCGTCCCCGGTCACGCGCCCCGCGAGCCATCCTCCCTTCAGGCCCAACTCGATGTTCGCAAGCGTCTCGGGCCCGAACCGGCGGCGGTCGTCCGGCACCCCGGGGCCGATATTGAATCCGCCCGTCTTGTAGCCGCGGGAAAGCGCGAAGTAGGCCGTGCGCGCGTCGTCGACCTGGTAGTTGAGCGCGATCTCGCCGCCCCACATCGTGTCGGCAGGTTCGAAATGCTCGGCGTCGCTGTCCCGATAATCCGCGCTCCAGCGCTCGAGCCTGAAGCCGCCCGTCAGGGCGAATCGATCCGCGAGCGGCCAGCGCACCTGGCCGTAGGCTGCCAGCGTATCGGCGCCGTAGGTGCTCGTGAGCGCCGTCAGGACTTCGCCGTTGTAGACATCGAGCCCGTCGTTGTCCTCGTCGAGCTTCAGGTAGTAGAGGCCGGCGACCCAGCTGCGCTCGCCGAACGCTTCGGCGCGATCCGTTCCGTTCGCCGAGCCCAGGCGCAGCTCCGCCGTCGCCGTCTCGTGCCGGCGAAGCGTCCGCGACGTGTAGTCGTTCGGTGCGAACGCTCCCCAGTCGACATCGTTGCCCCAGTCACCGTCGTAGCTCTGCTCCATGTCGGAATGCGCGAAGGTCGCGAGCGCGAGCAGGTCCACGGAATCCGCGAAGTGGTGATCGACGCGCAGCGCCCCGGCGAGCGACCGCTGCGAATCCATTCCCGGCTTGTCGGACAAGGTCGTGTACGAATTGTCGATTGCAAACGCATCGTAGCCGTTCGCGAGGTCGGCATAGAGCGCCGTGACGTCGACCGTGGTCGCGGCCGATGGCGCCCAGTGCAGTTTGCCGCGTGCGGTCAGCTCGTCGCGCCGATTGGTGTCGTCGCGACCGAGATAGGCGTTGTGGCGGAAACCGTCCGCCCGATAGTCCTGCAGGCTCAGGCGCAAGCCGAGCGCATCGCCGCCGAGCGGCCCGCTCACCGCGGCGCCCAGCGCGCGCGTGTCGTCCTCGCCGAGCGTGAGCTCGGTGCGTGCCGTGAGCTCGGGATCGGGATCGAGCGTCTTGAACTTGATGAGGCCCGCGAGCGCGTTCGCGCCGTAGCGCGTGCCCTGCGGACCGCGCAGCACCTCGACCTGCTGCACGTCGAACAGGGTTGCCGGCATGCCGATGCCGCTGAAATCGATGTCGTCGATGAGAAAGCCGACCGAAGGGTTCGGTGCGCCCTGGTACTGCTCGAGCTCGCCGATGCCGCGCAGCTGGAAGTAGCGCGGCCGCGAGGTCGCACCCGCCCAGTTCAGGTTCGGCACGAGACTCAGTACGTCCTCGAAGTGCTGCACGCCCGATTGTTGCAGCGTCTTTTCCGGCAGCACCGTGACGCTCGCCGGGACGTCCCGCAGGCTTTCGTCCCTGAGCGTCGCCGTCACGACGATTTCATCGAGCCAGTCCGGCTCCGCGGCGTACGCACTGAAGGCGCCTGCGCACGCAACCACGCCGGGAGCAAGCCTGAGTTTCAACGATGTCATCGGCCGGATTCCCCTTGATCTTCGGGAGGATCCGGCGACGCAGTGAATGGGGGGCCAAGCTGGCACCTGCTCCCTACGCCGGTACTAACCGGATCAGGTTCAAAGGGTTCGCCGGTGCTCACCGGCATCTCAGGTCGTGCTGCACGACCACCCCGCGGTACGGCGGAGGATTCTAGGCGCTCGCTCGACGATTGCAACCCTCGACTCGCGGTAAGCTCTGCCGATGGCGTCGAAGAGTCATCCCGTATTCCAGGTCGACGCGTTCACGCGCCAGCGCTTCTGCGGCAATCCCGCGATCGTCGTGGGCGAAGCGGACGATCTCGAGTCGCCCGAGATGCTGCGCCTCGCGAACGAACTGCATAAAGGCGACACCGTGTTCGTGCTGGAGCCCGACGCCGCCGACCATGATCTGCGGCTGCGCTTTTTCACGCCCACGCGCGAAGTGCCGTTCATCGCGCACGCGACGATCGCCGCCCACTTTGCGCTCGGCGTCGACGGCGCGTCGCAAGCCGGGCACGTGCGCCAGAAGACCGGCGCCGGGATCATCGACGTACGCGTGCGCGGTGCCGGCGATGACCGCATCGTCGCGATCTCGCTCGCGGCGCCGACGCTCGGCAAGTCACCGGACGAGCGCGAGCGGACGCAGGTGCTCGACGCGCTCGGTCTCGGCTCGGCGGAACTCGATCCGGCCTGCCCGATGCAGGTCGCGCAGAAAGGCGGCACGCGGCTCCTCATCGGCTTGCGATCGGTCCGGCGGCTCGATTCGCTGAAGCCCGATCTCGCAGCGCTCCGCCGCTTGAGCGCACACGTCGGCGCCGACGGCTATTTCATTTTCGCGCGTGACGGCGCAGCCGATGGGTGCTTGACCGAAGCGCGTCTTTTCTGCCCGGCCATCGGCATCGACGAAGATCCCGTGAGCGGCAACGCGCACGGCATGCTCGGCGTGTACCTCTACGCGCACGGCCTGCTCGCCGCGACCGACGGCCGCCCGCGCTTCGCGGGTATGCAAGGTCGCGCGCTCGGCCGGCCCGGCCGCGTCCAGATCGAACTCACGACGGCCGGCGCGAGCGTCTCCTCCATCACCATCGAAGGCGAAGCGGTGCTCGTCTACCGCACGACCGTCGAGGCCTGACGCCGTCGTCAGTCGGCGGCGACCAGGGCGACGCGCTTGCCGTCGGGGCTGAACGCGAGACGCGTGATGTTCTTGAGGCCGGCCCTGGTGAAATCCGCGAACGGCAGCCATGGCCCGCCCGTCGCGGGATTCCACGCGAGCAGCGCGCCTTCCTGCGCCATCACGATGCGTCCATCGGGCGTCCACGCATAGTCGATGTCGCCGGAACGGAGCGGCCGCGCGAGATCCGCCACCTGGCGGGTCGCGGGATCGAAGCTTCGAATACGCGTGTCCTTCTCATCCGCGAGATCGACGAAGCTCGCGAGCGGCTTGCGGGGAATCCGGTGGAGCGAGCGGCCAATGGGGCCCGCGATGCGGTCGTACTTGCCGGTCTTGACGTCCGCGACATAGAGCGCGTTCGGCTCGCCGAGCACGAAGAGCGCGAGCGTCCGCGCATCGAGCCACACGTGATAGCCGACGGGCTCCGGCGCCTCGAGCACCCGGTGAAAGGAGTCGTTCATCACCGGGAGGCCGCGATCGCCGCGCGGGAGCGGAAAGCTCCACAGGTGCTGGCGCTGGTCCGGCTCGATGCGCACGACCGAAATCTGCCGGCCGTCGGGCATCAGCGTCGGCGAGAATTCCGGCTCGGGCGTCGACGTGATGCGTGTGCGTTCGCCCGTCGCGAGCTTCAGCCGGTAGATATTGGTGCCGCTCTCATCGTCCGCCGTGAATAGCAGCGTCCTGCCGTCCGGCAGGAAACGCGGCTGATTGTCATACCCCGGCCGGTGCGTCACGTTTACCGGGGCACAAGGACAACCCGGGCCGGTGAGCTCGGCGACATATATGTCGACGGTGGGGAACGCATTTTGCGCGGCTCCAGTGTGACCGAAGCCCGCCCATGCGAGCGGCGCGAGCAGGATGGCTCTCACAAACGGACGTCTTGTCTGCACCGGTTCACCTCCAGGTTGAGACGCAGGCAGCAATTCCCGCATCTCCCCTCGTTGTTGTTGACATAAAGGGCCGGGCGCTTTGGCGCGTTGCGAGATTCCGCACGCCGCGATTTTTGCCGAAGACCTATTTTTGCGCCCGTCGCCAGACCCCGTCGAAATGGACTCAAGAGGAGTTCGCCATGAATGTTGCCACACCCCGGCTCGGCATAGCGGCCCTGGCCTTCGCGGCTGCGGCTGCCATTGCGCTCGTATTCGCCATCCCCGCCCTGTTCGCGGGTCCGAAGCATTCGATGCCTGCGATCCCCGCGATGCCCAAGGCGCGCGCCGAAGTCAGCATCTCGCAGCTCCCGGTCGGCAAGGACATGCCCATCGCGCCCGCCCCGGCGAGCGGCAAAGCGATCGAGACCGTCGTCGTCCAGTCGAGCCGCTAAGGCTTCAGTGCACCGTCTCGGGTAGCCGCACGCGCTGGATCAGCCAGAGCGCGGGCAGCACCATCAGCGCCGACACCCAGAACGGCGCGCTGTGGCCGATGTGGGCCGAACAGATCGCGGCGACACCCGGACCGACGATTCGACCCAGGCTCTGCGCATTCTGCAGCCCCGCCAGGATCGCGCCGCGCTGGCGTGGATCCGCAAAAAATGTCGTGAGCGTCGAGCCGCAGGTCTGGAAGATCCCGAGACCGAAGCCGATCAGGAAGTTCGCGCAGCCGATCTCGATCGGCAGGGGCGCTAGCCAGAGGATAACGAGTCCCGCCGCGAGAATGAGCCCGCCGACCTGCGCCACACGCCGCTCGCCGAGATAGCGCGTCAGCATGCCAACGGCGACACCCTGACCGATCGTCGCACCGACAGCCGACAACAGCAGCAGCCAGGTCGTGAGCTTCGGACTCATGCCGGCGTAGTGCGTGCCCCAGAGCGGGAACGCCGCTTGCATCGTCGTGCCGACAACCGACATCACCCAGGCGGCCGACAACACGAGGGATAGCCCCGGTATCTTGAGCCCGCTCAGCAACGGCGAACGCGCACCGGGATGGCGCTCGGACAATGGCCGGCGATTTTCCGGACGCAGGCTTTCCTTCAACACGAAGATGCTCCCGGCGAGCGCGAGGCAACTCGTAAGCGCACCGGTAATGGCCGGGCCCATCAGGCTGAAAGAGGCGATGTCGTTGCCCGCGAAGGCGCCGCCCACGACCGGGCCGAGCGTGAAGCCCGCCCCGAACGCCGTTCCCATGAAGCCGAGCGTTTTCGCGCGGGTCTCGGGCGTTGAGCTGTCCGTCGCGTAAGCGAATGCGGCGCCGAGATTGCCGGCCATGAAACCGCCGACGGCACGCGCCGCGAGCAGCATCGTCGTGCTGCCCGCGCTCGCCAGCATCACGTAGCTGCAGACAGCGCCACTCAGGCTCGCGATGAAAATGGGCTTGCGGCCGTACGCATCGCTCAACCGGCCCCAGATGGGCGCGGCCATCATCTGGAAAATCGAAAAGACACCGGGCCCGCCCCAGACGACGAGCCAGTCGGGCGCGCCCGCGCGCATCATCGCGTAGGGAAACGTCGAACCGACGATTCCGAATCCCAGGAGGTCGACGAATACGATGAGGAGCAGCACGGCCATCGATCCAGTGTAGCGGCAGGCGCCGCCCCGTGTTGGCCCTATACTGTCGCCATGCGTGTGACTCCCAAACGCATTTTCATCTTCACCGGCGTGCTGCTGGCCGTTGCAGGGCTCGTCGCCCTGAGGATTCTGACGGCGAGCGGCGCATTCGCGACCGCGCGGCGGCAGGACATCGCGGGCTGTACTTCTTTCGCGCTGCCGGGGTCCGCTGCGGATCTCGAGATGGACCGCTCGAGCGGCATCGTCTACCTGTCGGTTCTCGATCGGCGCGCGCTCGACGGCAATGCGCTCGTGACGGGCACCATCCTGAAACTCGATCTCAACGATCCCGGGGCACAGGCGCTGCCCGCGACGACGGGCGACCCGCCAGGCTTTCGACCGGCCGGACTCAGTCTCTGGGCGCACCCGAATGGACCCCGCCGGCTCTTCGTGGTGAATCACGCGGTCGATGCGGATGGCGCCGAAGGACGCAGCGTCGAGGTGTTCGAGGAGGAAGAGGACGATCACCTCTTTCACTATCGCAAGACCGTGCTCGATCCCGCATTCGTGAACCCGGACGACGTGGCGGCCGTCGGGCCCGACCAGTTCTACCTGACGAACCACGGCGGGGCCGGCAACGTGCTCACCCGGGCCGTCGAGACGGTCATCCGCCCCGGCTGGTCGGACGTGCTCTATTACGACGGCACGAAATCGTCGGTCGCCGTGTCGGGCCGGAGCTTCGCCGGCGGCGTCACCGTATCGGCGGATGGCTTGCGACTGTACCTCGCGGAGGCGGGAGCGAAGCAACTCCTCATCTTCGATCGCGACACCGAGACCGGCAGTCTCTACTGGAGCAGTCTCATCGAAGTCGCGGGCGCACCGGACAAGCTCGATATCGGCGAAGACGGTGCGCTCTGGGCGGCCGTCGAGCCGAATACCTGGGCGCGCGAGCGGAGCTTGTCATCGACCACGCCCGCACCGACCGTGATCCTGAAGTTTGCGGCGCCCGTGAACGGATTCTCGAAGGCGCAGACGATCTACTCGAATGCGGGCGGTGACTTCTCGGGTGGCAGCGCCGCCGTCGCGCACAAGAATCAGCTCATCATCGGCTCCGTCACCGAGAAACGGCTGCTGCGTTGTCCGCTCCCGAATCCTCCCGGCTGAAGGCCTCGCCTCAGCGCTGTCCCACGGTGAGCCGCCCGCGGCCGAGCCGCGCCACCCGGTCGATCGATGGAATCAGGTCCTCGGCGTGATGGGTCGCGAGAATGATCTGCACGCCCTCGCCCGCTGTTCGCTCGAGCAGCGTGAGGGTTTCGCGCCGCCCGGCGGGATCGAGCCCCGTACAGGGTTCGTCGAGCAGCAGGAGCCACGGGTCGTGCACGAGCGCGCGCGCGATCAGCGCCCGGCGCAGCTGTCCGTAGCTAACGCTCTTCGGCGGCTTGCTTGCGAAGTCCGTGAGATCGAAGCGTTCGAGGCAGGCCCGCGTGCGCCGCCGATCGGCGCGCGTCGACGGCTCGTTGAGCCCGACGCTCGCGTAGATGCCGGACAGCACCAGCTCCTCGATGCTGGCCAGTAGAGCGAGCTCGCTCTGCAGTTCGGGCGACACCCAACCGACCCGCTGCTTGAACCGCTCGATGTGTTCACCGGGCCGATGGCCGTGGCGCTCGATCACGCCGCCGAGCGCCGGTGCGATGTCACCGTAAATCAGCTTGAGCAGCGTCGACTTGCCGACGCCGTTCGCGCCGATCAGGCCCCATTGTTCGCCTGCGCGTATCGTCCAGTCGACGTTCGCGAGCACCGGCCGGTAATCGCGGTAGAGGGAGACGTCTCGCAATTCGATGCGCGCCTCGCCCGCCCGAAATGCGGTCGTTCGAACACCGTGCCGGCGCGGCTTTGCCGGCGCCGCGAGGGCCGGCGCGCGTTTCAGGCGATGCAGCTTTCCCAGCCGTAGCTCCGCCCAATGTGTCGCACGCCGGGGCAGGTCCTCCGCGCGATGCGCGGAAACGACCCACGGCACGCGCGAGCGGGCAAGCCCGTCGAGAATCGCGTGCAGGCGCTCCCGGTGTTCGAAATCGAGCCCGTTGAAGACTTCGTCGAGGAGCAGCAGGCGCGGCCGCATCGCGAACGCGCGCGCAATCAGGACACGCCGTCGCTCGCCGTAAGAGAGCGTCAGCATCCGACGACGCCGCAGCTTCGCGAGCGCGAAGCGACGAATGAGGCCGCGGACCCGGCGACGCGCGGCCGGCGTGAGCGGCTCGAGGGGCAGGTCGGATGCGTGTACGCCGGTCGCGAGCACTTGTTCGACGGTCAGGTTCCAGCCGTAGCGCTCGTACTTGTCCTGGCGTTCGGCGCCGACGTACGCGACGTCGTTCCTGATTTCCCGCAACTCGACGGAGTCATCGCCCAGGCGATAGTCGCGGCGGGCGCGCGCGGACGGGCTTGGCCAGACATCGCCCGCGATGAGTTTCAAAAGCTGTGTCTTGCCGGCGCCATTGGCGCCGATGAGCGCCCAGCGCTCGCCCGGTGCGACGGTCCAGTTGACGCCGCGGAGGATCCGGCGTCCGTCGCGGGTCAGGTTGATGTGACGCAGCCGCACCTCGAGAGCGCGGCGCCGCTGCCCCGTCATTGAGCCGGGTCCCGCACGGACCAGAATTCGCCGTCCCGTTCGACGCGCCGCTCGCGCTCGAGCTTGATGAGGTGCGCCTCGAGTGAATGACGCGCGAAACCGTGCAGCGCGGGCGTGACGTCGTCGTACACGCGTGGCACGAGTTCCGCGAGCGACACGCGCCCGGCCGCACGCAGGCGATCGACCGCCTTCGCTTCCCGCCGCAGTCGATGGGCGATGAGTCCTTCGACCGCCGCCAGCGGCTCAGTCAGGACGGCGCCGTGTCCCGGCGCGATGCCGCTCATGCCGACGTGTCGCAGGCGTTCGAGCGAAGCCAGGTACTGCGCCATGTCGCCGTCCGGCGCGAGAATCACCGTCGTCGAGCCGTTGAGGATGTGATCGCCGCTGAAGAGCAGCCCACTGGCCGCATGCAGGTAGCAGATATGGTTCGACGCGTGGCCGGGCGTCGCGATTGCCAGCAGCTCGTGACCCGCGGCGCCGACGGATTCGCCATCGCGCACGATTCGGTCGAGGCGGGTTGCGTAGTCCTGACGGCCGTCCTGGGGCGCGACGGTCCCGACGATGCTCGCGCCCGTCGCGCGCTTCAAGCGCGTGGCGGCAGGTGAATGATCCGGATGCGTATGCGTGAGCACGATCCAGCGAACCGGTCCGGGCGCCGAGGCGATGAGCGCGTCGACGTGTTTTTCAATGTCCGGGCCCGGGTCGAGCACGGCGCAATCGCGTTCGCCGACGAGGTAGCTGTTGGTGCCCGGGCCGGTGAGGAGGCTGGCGTTCGGCGCCGTGACACGCAGCACCGCGCTCGCAAGCCGCGTGGCGATGCCCGGAACGACGGCCGATTCCCGCTGCGATGTCATCCGTTCGTTGCTCTGGCCTTCCGCGAACGCGCGAGAGTATCATCGCGCCGCCCGCCTCGCGCAATCGCAAACATCCGAGCAAGCCCCGACAGCATGACCGCACGGCGATCGAAAGCAGGGAAGCGGCGTCGCCGGTCGAGCGGGCTCATCCGGGCCGTGCGGGCGCTGCGCACTCCCCGCAATCGCAGGTAGCCCGGGGGCCGTTGACCCACATGCGGAGCCCTCCGTCACTGGCGCGTGTCCTCGCACCCTTCGCGCCCGGCCGATTTCTCGCCGACGTGTGGGGCGAGAAGCCCCTGCACGTCCGGGGAGCACCGCGGAAATTTGCCGGCCTCTTCGGCTGGCGGGCGCTCAACGACCTGCTCGCGACGCAGCGGCTGGAACCACCCCGGCTGCGCCTGGCGATGGAGGGAGCGTCGGCGGCCGACCTGAGGTCCTTCCTGCAATACCGGTTGAATCGGGAGGAGCAACGCACTGCGCGGCTCGATGTGCACCGGCTCAACAGCCGGCTCGCACGCGGGGCGACTCTCGTGCTGAACGAAGTGCAGGAGATGCATCCGCCGCTCGGTGCGCTGACGCGGGAGTTCGCGCGGCTGTTCGTCGCGGAGCCGAACGTCAATCTCTATGCCTCGTTCGGACGCCGGCCGGGCTTCGGCCCGCATTGGGACGATCACGACGTATTCGTGCTGCAGCTCGCGGGCGAGAAACGCTGGCTCATCTACGGCCCGAGTCGACGCCACCCGCTCCATCGCGACGTGCGGCCGAATGAAATGCAGCCGGTTCGCCCCGTGGCGCGTTACCGGCTGCATCCCGGCGATCTGCTCTACATTCCACGCGGTCACTGGCACGACGCGATCGCCGTCGGCGAACCGACTCTGCACCTCACGCTCGGCATTTCTCCCCTCACGGCCGTCGACTACCTCACCTGGGTGGCTGACGATTTGCGGGCCGTCGAGTCGATGCGTCGCGACCTGCCCCTGTTCGACGACAAACGGCGGGAGGAGTGGCATCGCACACTCAATGCCGCGGTGCTGCCGCGCCTCAACGAGAAGACCCTGAAGCGCTTTCTCGAGGGGCGGCGCGCGCGCCTCGATGCAAGCACGCGTCCGGCCCTGCCCCACGCGATCGCCGGGACGACGCGGCTCGGCAACGGCGATCGGCTGCAATGGACGGGCTCGACAGGGACTGCGCATCGCGATGCCGCGGGTTTGACGGTTCGCAGCGGCGGTCGCGAATACGTCTTCGATCCGGCCGCCGCTCCGCTCATCGAACGGCTGCTGAGCGGCAAGGCGGTCTCTTACGGACGGTTGCTGCGCAGTTTTGGCCGGCAACTCGGCGCGGGACGCCTGCGCCGCTTTGTCGGCGAGCTCCTGCGCGAACACTTCGTCACGATCGTCTGAAAAAGGGGACAGATTTATTTTCTCGCAAATCTGGTGCGGACGGCCAGATATTCGAGAAAATAAATCTGTCCCCTTTTTCACTCGGAGGGGCGTGCGGCGTCGGCCTCGAAGAGCTTCTCGAGCTGCTGCGCGGACTCGCGGGCGGATGCCAGCAGCTTCTCCTGGTCGTCCTTGACCTCGTACTGCTGGCGCATCATCGCTTCGTCGTGCGCCCGGAAGGTGATGACGGCCTGCTTCGCATCGCTGCGCGTAGAACCGAGCGCCTCGAGCACCTGCTCCGCCATGTCGAGACTCGACAGCAGCGTCTCGCGGATGATGTAGCGGATCTTGAAGTCGAGCAGCCGGAACGCGTCCTGGCGATTGCGCACGCGCGCGAAGATCTTGACCTTCGGATAGTTGCGCGTGACGAAATCCGCGATCCGCACCGACGCCTCGATGTCGTCGACCGCGATGATCAGGACCTCGGCGCGCTCGAGATTCGCGGAACGCAGGAGCTCCGGCCGCGAGGCGTCGCCGTAGAAGATGCGGCTGCCGAAGCGGCGCACGAAATCGACCTGCGTCTGGCTCGACTCGAGCGCCGTGAAGCGGATGCCCTTCGCCCTGAGGATTCGCGCGAGGATCTGGCCGAAGCGGCCGAAGCCCGCGATCACGACGCGGTTGTCCTCGGGCTCGATCCGATCGAAGGGCTTCGGCTCCTCGCGCGTGAGCCACGGCCCGAGCCAGCGGTCATCGATGAGAAGGATCAGCGGGCTCAGCAGCATCGAGAGCGTCACGGCAAGCACCAGCGCTTCCGCGTCTGCCGCCGACAGCAAACCTTGCGTCCGCGCAATTGAAAAGAGCACGAACGCGAACTCGCCGCCCGCGAGCATGGCGAGCGAGAGCGAGCGGGCGCGGGCGCGCACGTAATGAGCGAAGCGCCCGACGCCATAGACGATGAGCGCCTTGACCGCCATCAGGCCCGCCGTGATGCCGAGGAGCTTCAGCGGAGCGCTCGTCATCAACCCGAGATTGACCGACATGCCGACCGCAATGAAGAGGAGTCCGAGCAGGAGCCCCTTGAAGGGCTCGAGGTCCGCTTCGAGCTCGTGCCGGTACTCGCTGTCCGCAAGCAGCACGCCGGCGAGAAACGCGCCGAGCGCCATCGAGAGGCCGGCGGCATGGACCAGCATCGCCGTCCCGATGACGACCAGCAGGGCCGCGGCCGTAAAGACTTCCGGAATCCGCGATTTCGCGACGTAGCGCAGGAGCGGGCGCACGACGTAGCGGCCAGCGGCGACAACGACGAAGATCGCGCCGATGCCGAGCGCGAATTGGCGCCAGGACATCGGGCCCGAGCTGTTGCCCGCGATCAGCGGCAGGAGCGCAAGGACCGGCAGCACCGCGATGTCCTGGAAGAGCAGGATGCCGAAGGCGCCGCGTCCGTGCTGTGAGGTGAGCTCGTCGCGCTCGGCGAGCAGCTGCAGGACGAGCGGCGTCGATGAGAGACTGAGGCCGAACCCTGCGATCGCCGCGGCGACCGGCGTAAATCCCATCGCAACGCCGATCCCGGCGAACACGAGCGTCGTCAGGACCACCTGCGCGGAGCCGAGACCGAAGACGACCCGGCGCATCGCCATGAGGCGCGACGGCTGCAGCTCCAGGCCGATCACGAAGAGCAGCAGCACGATGCCGAATTCGGCGATCTCGAGGATATTCTCGACGCGCGTCACGAGCTTCAGGCCCCAGGGCCCGATCACGATCCCGCTCACGAGGTAGGCGAGCACGGCGCTCAGCTGGAAGCGGCGGAAGAGCGGCACCGCGATCACGGCGGCCGCCAGGAAAAGCACGATTTCGGTCAGAAGATTCATGGGACCTCCGCTCTGCTTGTATTCTATGTCGCCATCGACGGGGAGTCCTGATGAAGCAAGTGGCCGCGAGCGCGCGCCTGGTGATCATCCTCGGCGCGATCAGCGCCTTCGCGCCGCTCTCGATCGACATGTACCTGCCGGGCTTCGCGGCCATCCGGCACGAATTCGGCGCATCCGCCGAGTCCGTGCAATGGACGCTCTCCGCTTTTTTCATCGGCCTCGCGGCCGGGCAGTTCTTCTACGGCCCGCTCGCCGATCATTTCGGCCGCAAGCCGCCGCTTGCGGTCGGCCTCGTGCTGTACACGCTCGCCTCGATCGGCTGCGGCCTCGCGCCGAATGTCGAAACCCTGATCGCCATGCGGACGCTCCAGGCGCTTGGCGGCTGCGCGGGCGTCGTCATCGCGCAGGCCATGGTGCGGGACCTCTTCGAACCACAGGTCGGCGCCCGCGTGCTGTCACGGCTCGTGCTCGTGTTCGGCGTGGCGCCGATCATTGCGCCGTCGATCGGCGCCTGGATCGTGCGCGTGTCCGACTGGCGTGCCATCTTCTGGATTCTTACTGCCATCGGCGCAGCCTGCCTCGTGAGCGCAATGCTATTGCTGCCCGAAACACGCCCTCGCCGCTCCGACCGGCCACCACTCGCCTTGATGCCGGTGCTGCGAGACTACTGGAGCCTGCTGTCGGAGCGCCGCTTTCTCGGATTCGCCTCGGCCGTGTCCCTCACCCACGCGTCCGTCATGGCCTATGTAACGGCCGGAGCCTTCGTCTTCATCCAGCTCTATGGCCTGTCGCCGACGCAGTTCGCCTTGCTGTTCGCGCTCAATGCGTGCGCGCTCGTCATCGGCGCGCAGTGGAACGCTCATCTGCTGAAGTCGCATGGCGCGGCGACGCTCCTCACGCGCACGACTTTCATCCCGCCGATCCTCTGCGCCGTGCTCATCGTCCTCACGGTGCATCAAACGGGCGGCATTGCCGCACTGATCGCGGTGATGTGGCCCTATCTCTTCACGATGTCGATCGTCCGACCGGATGCGACAGCTTGTGCGCTGGCCGATCACGCGGAGCGTGCCGGTACGGCGAGCTCGCTCATCGGCGTGCTGCAGTTCCTGCTCGCGACGCTTGCCGGAGTCTTCATGGGCTTGATCCACGACGGCACCGCGAAACCGATGGCGATCACGATGACGCTGCTGACGGCGGCGGGCTTTGTTCTGCATCGCTGGCTGACCCGTAACCCGGCTCCTCAATAGGCGAAACAAATGACAGCTATCTACCTGCTTGCGATTGCCGTCGGTGCCGTTCTCGGCGCCTGGGCCCGCTGGGGCCTCACGCTCGTGCTTAACCCGGTTTTCCCGCAGGTTCCGCTCGGAACGCTCGCGGTGAATCTCATCGGGGGATTGCTGGTCGGGATCGCCATTACGGTCGCGGAGCCCGCGGGCCTTGCGCTTGCGACGCGCCTCTTCATTACGACCGGTTTTCTCGGCGCATTCACCACGTTCTCGGCGTTTTCCGCCGAAACCATGGCTCTCATCCTGCGTGCCGACTACGGCTGGGCGCTAGCGACTGCCGCGGCGCACCTCCTCGGTTCGCTCCTCATGACCGGTGCGGGCATATTCATGGTACGAATGATTCTGGCGCGCTAGATCGAAGGCGGTACCATAAAGCCGGCGGCATCTATCCCTCAGGCGGAGCGTCCCCTTGATCGACATCTATTTCTGGCCCACGGGCAACGGCAAGAAGATCACCATCATGTGCGAGGAGTGCGCGCTCCCGTACCGGGTGATCCCGGTCAACATCAACAAGGGCGACCAGTCGACGCCCGGGTACTCGCTCCTGAATCCGAATAACAAGATGCCGACCATTGTCGATGCTGAGGCCAAGGGCGGGCCGATCACGATCTTCGAATCGGGCGCGATCCTCGAATACCTCGGCGAGAAGACCGGCAAGTTCCTGCCGAAGGACCTGCACGGGAAGTTCCGCGTGCTGCAGTGGGTGTACTGGCAGATCGGCGGCCTCGGGCCGATGGCGGGCCAGGCGCATCACTTCCTGCGTTACGCGCCGCAGAAGGTCGAATACGCGATGCACCGCTTCCGCACGGAATGTGCGCGCCTCTACAAGGTGATGGACACGCAGCTCGCGAAGGGCGAATACCTCGCGGGCGAATATTCCATCGCGGATATCGCGTGCTGGCCCTGGGTCGTGCGCCATGACTGGCAGGAGCAGAACCTCGACGACTTCCCGAATGTGAAGCGCTGGTTCGCCGCGGTCGGCGCGCGCCCCGCCGTCGAGCGCGGTGCGGCCGTCGGCAAGGAGTGGACGAGCTTCGCGCAGCCGATGTCGGACGCGGACAAGAAGCAGCTCTTCAATCTCAGGGACGAGGACTTCAAGAAGCCCGTGACGGGCGGCTGACGACCGTGAAGTTTCACGCCAAGCACTTCCGGGTTCGCCCGGGCGAGAAGGTCGATCTCGGCGAGCGCAAGACGCGCGTCAAGCCGCTCTACAACTCGAAGCAGCACTACGAGACGCTGCTCGAGGCGAGCACGCGCGAGCTGAGCCGCGAACAGAGCATGCTGTACGCTTCGGACCAGTACGCGCTCCTCGTGATCTTTCAGGCGATGGACGCCGCCGGCAAGGACAGCGTCATCAAGCACGTCATGTCCGGCGTCAACCCGCAGGGCTGCCAGGTTTTCAGCTTCAAGCACCCGAGCGCGCAGGATCTCGATCACGATTTTCTCTGGCGCACGAGCGTGTGCCTGCCCGAGCGCGGCCGCATCGGCATTTTCAACCGCTCGTACTACGAGGAAGTACTCGTAGTGCGCGTGCACCCGGAAATCCTCGCGGCTCAGCGCCTGCCGGGCACGGCCGGCGATCGCGACGAATTGTGGCCGGGGCGCTATCGGTCGATCGTCGATCTCGAGCGACACCTGACTGCCAACGGCACGCGCATCGTGAAATTCTTCCTGCACCTCTCGAAAGAGGAGCAGCGCAAGCGGTTCCTGGAGCGTATCGACGATCCTGACAAGAACTGGAAGTTCAGTCCGGCGGATGTCACCGAACGCAGGTTCTGGAAGAAGTACATGAAGGCCTATGCGGCCTGCCTCGGTGCGACGAGCACGCACGAGGCGCCCTGGTACGTCGTGCCGGCGGATGACAAGCCGAACGCGCAGCTCATCGTCTCGCAGATTCTTCTCGAAACGATGCGCGGGCTCGGGCTTGCCTATCCCGAGGTCGACAAGCATCGCGCGCGCGAACTGCAGTCGATCCGCCGGCGGCTCGCTGCCGAAGGTTGACGCCATTTCCGCTACGCCCGAGGCTCGCCTCGCATGCGCAGTTGCCGCTTGCCGAGAACGAGACCCAGCACGCCGGCGATGACGAGACCGGAGGCGAGCGTGATCAGGCCCGGCGTGTAACTCCCCGTGCGGTCCTTGAAGTAGCCGACGAGGAACGGCCCGAGGAAGCCCGCGAGATTGCCGAAGGAGTTGATGAGCGCGATGCCTCCGGCCGCCGCGGTGCCTGTCAGCACCGCCGTCGGCAAGGTCCAGAAAACCGCGGTGAGCCCGTAGATCCCCATGGCGCCCACCGTGAGTGAGACGATCGACACCCAGAATTGGCCGGTGAGACTCCCATACACGAAGCCGGCGGCGCCGATGAACCCGGGCAACGCGACGTGCCAGGCGCGTTCGCCGGTGCGATCCGAATGCCGTCCCCAGAAATACATGGTGACGGCGCTCGCGGCGAAAGGAATGACGATGTACCAGCCGACCTCGCGATTGCTCAGGTTGCCGAGTGACTTGATGATCTTGGGCGCCCAGAACCCGAAGCCGTAGCTGCCGAGCACCATCGAGAAATACAACGCCGTGTAGCCCCAGACCTCAAGGCTCAGGAGGCCCGCACGGAGCGAAGAGTGACGGCTCGTCCGGCCGTCGCGATCGATGGCTGCCGTGAGCGTCGCGCGCTCCCCGTCCGTGAGCCAGTTCGCGTCGCGCGGCGTATCGCGCAATACCTTGAGCACGATGAACCCAAGCAGCAATGCCGGCACGGCTTCGATCACGAACATCGACTGCCAGCCCTTCAAGCCGAAGAGCGGCAGGTCGAGGAGCGTCGTCGAAACCGGGCCGCCCACGATATTCGCGAGCGGGATCGCGATGAAGAAGTAGGCCATGACCGAGCCGCGCACGCCGTTCGGAAACCAGTAGGTCAGGTAGAGAACGATGCCCGGGAAGAAACCCGCCTCCATCACGCCGAGCAGGAAGCGCAGCACATGGAAGCTCACCGGCCCCCTGGCAAGGATCATCGCCATCGACACGATGCCCCAGCTCACCATGATGCGTGCAATCCAGCGGCGCGCGCCGAAGCGCTGCAAGGCGAGGTTGCTCGGCACCTCGAACAGAAAATAGCCGATGAAGAAAATACCGGAGCCGATGCCGAAGGCGGTATTCGTGAGGCCGATGTCCTTGTTCATCGTGAGCGCCGCGAAGCTCACGTTCACCCGGTCGAGGTAGGCGACGAAGTACAGGAGGATGAGGAACGGCATCAGCCGCACGGCGACCTTGCGGACGACGGCGCGCTCCTCGGGCGAGGCGACGGGCGGTCCCGTCATGCCCTGCGCGGCCGTGCGTCGGAATCGCGATTCACGAGCACATGCGCGAACAGGTGATCCGTGGTGTCGGCGACGTCCGCATGCTTGCGGCGCCGGATCTTGCGCATGAGGACGTCGAGCGCCGCCTCGCCCATCGCGGCGATCGGCTGACGGATCGTCGTGAGCTCCGGCCAGACGGTCGTTGCGGTGACGGTGTCATCGAAACCGACGACGGAAAGATCCCGCGGCACGTCGAGCCCGCGGCGGTGCGCGACGGATATGACCGCCGCGGCCATGTCGTCATTGCTTGCGAAGATCGCGGTCGGCGGGCGCTTGCGCACGAGCAACCGCTCCGCCGCATCGAGGCCCGAGCGGTAGGTGAAGTAGCCTTGCTGGATATAGGCAGGATTCGGCGTCAATCCCGATTCCTCCATCGTCGCCTGGAAACCGGCCAGGCGCTGCGCGCTCGCGGTCTGGTTGGGATGCCCCTTGATGAAGCCGATGCGCGAGTGGCCGAGCGCGATCAGGTGTGCCGTCATCTCGCTCGCCGCACGGAAGTCGTCGATGCGCACGCAGCAGACGTTCGCCCTGAACCGGCCAGTCGCGACGGCGACGACCGGCACGCCGGCCGCGGCCAGTTCCGAAGTGATCGCGATGGACTCGCAGAGCGGCGGCGGCAGGATGACACCGGCGACGCTTTGCGCGAGCTTGCGCGCGGCGGATCGTTCGGCTGCCGGCCGGAGGTTGTCCCATTTCTCGAGCACGAGTTCGACCGCCATGCGGCTCGCTTTCTCGAGCGTGCCGACGAGGAGCGCGCTCAGGTACGACTCGGACGGGTTTGAATAGATCAGAGCGATGCGGGTGCCCTGGGCGCCGGCGAGGGAACGAGCGGCGGGATTCGGCGAATAGTTGAGTTCGCGGATGGCGCGCAGCACGCGGTCCCGCGTCGAGTCGCGGACGCTGTCCTCGGCGTTTGTCACGCGTGATACAGTCATCGACGACACGCCCGCCTTGCGGGCGACGTCGTGGATCGTCACTGCCTTGCCCCGTCTGCGCGGCGCTTTTCCAACGTTCACGCTCGCCCCCTTTTCCGTCAAGGAATCCCGTGGATGGCGCCTGGCATTCTAGTTGTTTTAATCCCCGGCGCTGGCGCTGCGCATACGTTAGCGTTAACAATAACGCCAATCCAACGTCGAAACAGCGAGGCCCATCGACATCATGCAGCCCCTCGGCCGAGTCATGTTACTGGCCCTCGCCGGGATGGCCGGTCTTGCCGCCATGCCCGTCCGGGCCGAGGACGGCTACGACCTGTGGCTCCGTTACCGGCCGGTCGAGTCGAACGCGGCCGATGGCTATCGGCGTGCAGCGACGCAGATTGTTTCTGGCATGCCCTCCCCGACCCTCGCGGCCGCGGATCGGGAACTGCACCGCGGCCTCGGCGGCCTGCTCGGCACGGACCCTGCTGGCAGCGGCGCAGTGACCCGGGACGGCGCGATCGTCATCGGCACGCCGAAATCCTCGCGAGCCATCGCGGCGCTCGGGCTCGACCTGAATTCCGCCGGCCGCGAAGGCTATGTCATTCGCAGCACCACGATCGCCGGCCATCGCGCGATCGTCATCGCGGCGAACGAGGACATCGGCGTGCTGTACGGCAGCTTTCACCTGCTGCGGCTCATCCAGACCCGGCAGCCGGTGGAAAAGCTCGACGTCGCCGCGGCGCCGCGCCTCGAGCGCCGCATCCTCGATCACTGGGACAATCTCGATCGGACCATCGAGCGTGGCTACGCGGGCGCATCGATCTGGGACTGGCACAAGCTCCCGGACTACCTCGATCCGCGCTACACCGACTACGCCCGCGCCTGCGCTTCGATCGGCATCAACGGCACGGTCGTGACGAATGTCGCCGCCAATGCGACGAGCCTGACGGCGCCCTACATCGAGAAGGCCGCGGCGCTCGCCGACGTCTTGCGGCCCTATGGCCTGCGCATTTACCTGACGGCGCGCTTCAGTGCGCCCATGGAAATTGGCGGCCTCAAGACGGCCGACCCGCTCGACCCGGGAGTAAAGTCCTGGTGGCGGGCGAAAGCCGATGAAATCTACCGGCGCATTCCGGATTTCGGCGGCTTTCTCGTCAAGGCCAACTCCGAGGGCCAGCCCGGTCCGCAGGACTATCACCGATCGCATGCAGACGGCGCGAACCTGCTGGCGGATGCGCTTGCGCCGCATGGCGGCTTCGTCATGTGGCGTGCGTTCATTTATTCGGACGAGCAGCCGGACGATCGTGCCAAGCAGGCGTTCAATGAGTTCGCGCCGCTCGACGGCAAGTTCCGCGACAACGTCCTGGTGCAAGTGAAGAACGGCGCGATCGATTTCCAGCCGCGCGAACCCTTCCATCCGCTCTTCGGCGCCATGCCGAAGACGCCGCTCATGCTCGAAGTGCAGCTCACGAAGGAATATCTCGGCTTTGCGACCCACCTTGCCTATCTCGGACCGCTGTACGAGGAGACGCTGCGGTCGGACACCTACGTCAAGGGCAAGGGCTCGACGGTGGCGAGAGTGATCGACGGTTCGCTGCACGGCTACCGGCACACGGGCATGGCGGGCGTTTCAAACATCGGCATCGACCGCAACTGGACGGGCTCCGAGTTCGACCAGGCGAACTGGTACGTCTTCGGGCGCCTCGCCTGGGATCCGGACGGTACCTCCGCGTCGATCGCGGAGGAATGGGTGCGCATGACGTTTACGAATGACCCGGTCTTCGTGCGGCCGGTCGTCGGGATGATGATGCAGTCGCGCGAGACCGTCGTCGACTACATGACGCCGCTCGGCCTGCATCACCAGATGGCGAAGGGCCATCACTACGGACCCGCGCCCTGGGACAAGAGCAGTTCGCGTGCGGACTGGACGCCGGTCTACTACAACCGCGCGGACGGTCAGGGCCTCGGATTCGACCGCTCGGCGAGCGGATCGAACGCCGCCGCGCAATACGCGCCACGAGTGGCGGCGCTTTTCGGCGACCGCCGCAAGTGCCCCGAAAATCTGTTGCTCTGGTTTCACCATGTTGCCTGGGACGACCGCATGGCATCCGGACGGACGCTCTGGGATGAGCTCGTCGTGCACTACACGCGCGGCGTCGACGGCGTCCGCAGCATGCGCAAGACCTGGTCAGGTCTCGCGGCATTCGTCGATGCCGAACGCTATGCCGAGGTCAGCGGCTTTCTTGCAATCCAGGAAAAGGAAGCGCTGTGGTGGCGCGATGCCAGCATCGCCTACTTCCAGACGTTCGCGCATCGGCCGTTACCTGCCGGATTCGCGCCGCCCGAACATTCGCTCGACTACTACGAAGCCCTGACATTTCCCTACGCTCCCGGCAATCCCGGCCACACGGCGGCGCCGTTTCGCGATGAGTAGGCCGCTCGCTGCAGCCCTGCTGCTGCTCGCCGCACCGTTCGCGACGGCCGCGGAGCGTCCGCTGATGCATCCGCTCTTCAGCGATCACGCCGTGCTTCAGCGTGGCGAGCCAATACGCGTCTGGGGCTGGAGCACACCTGGCAGCAGCGTGACGGTCACGTTCCGCTCGACGATGGCGACGGGGTCCATCGCCGCCAAGAGCGCCGTCGCGCCAGTCGATCCGCAGGGCCGCTGGCTCGCGACGCTGCCGCCGGCCGATGGCAGCGGCCCCTTCGAATTGTCAGCCCGCGCAGCGGACGGAACGACGCAGGTCGCACACGACGTGCTGAGCGGCGAGGTCTGGCTCTGCTCGGGCCAGTCGAACATGGTGCTGCAGGTGCATCGCACGCTCGATTCGCGCGCCGAAATCGCGGGCTCCGACAACCTCATGATCCGCATGCTCACGGTACCGCTCACGAACAGCCTCGCGCCGCTCGAGACGTTTGCGGAACCCGTAGCCTGGCAGGTATCGGGACCGGCCACGACGCCCGATTTCTCGGCCACCTGCTACTACTTTGCGCGCGAGCTGCGCAAGGTCGTCGGCGCGCCGATGGGCCTCATCAATTCGTCGTGGGGCGGCACGAACATCCAGACCTGGATGAGCCGCGAGAAGCTGAAATCGATCGGCGGCCATGACGAAGCGCTCGACGTGCTCGATCTCTACGCGCGCGACCCGCTTGCGGCGAACCAGCGCTGGGGCGCGTGGTGGGAGTCGTGGTGGCGCAGCCGCACATCCGTGAAACGCGGCAAGGAACCCTGGAGCGCGGCCGGCATCGACGCTCCCGCCTGGCGAGTTGCGCCGCGCAGTCTTGGCGTCTGGGAAGAATGGGGCATCCCCGAGCTCAAGGACTTCAACGGCATGATCTGGTTTCGCACGACGGTGAAGCTCACCGCGAAACAGGCCGCTCAGCCCGCGTCGCTCGCGCTGGGACCCATCGATGAAGCCGATGAAACCTGGTTGAACGGCCGCGCCATCGGCTACACGTCGGGCGCCAGCGAGCCACGCGTCTACGCCGTGCCACCCGGATTGCTGCATGCCGGGGAGAACGTCGTCGTCGTCAACGTCGTCGACACCTACGGCGTCGGCGGACTCCATGGGCCGCCATACGCGCGCGCTCTGAGATTTGCAGACGCCACGACGGCCCCGCTCAACGGCGAGTGGCAGTTCCAGGTTGCGCCGTCGAATCTCGGCCCGCCACCGCGCGCTCCATGGGAACCCATGCGCGGCAACACGACGGTCTACAACGCGATGATCGCTCCGCTCGTGCCCTTTCCCCTGAAGGGCGTCGTCTGGTACCAGGGTGAGTCGAATGCGGAAGACGCCGGCCATTATCAGGCGCTGCTTGCGGGACTGATGGCGGACTGGCGCGGCAAGTTCGGTGCCGAACTGCCCTTTCTCATCGTGCAGCTCGCGAACTATGGCCCCGCGACGACGGCGCCGGCGGAGAGCGGCACGGCAAGTCTCAGGGAAGCGCAGCGGCTCGCGGTTGCCGGCGATCCGCATGCGGGGCTCGCCGTCGCCATCGATATCGGCGAGCGCAATGACATTCATCCGGCGAACAAGCAGGAAGTCGCGCGACGACTGAAGCGCGCTGCGCTGCACGTCATCTATGGCTATGAGATTGCGCCTTCGGGCCCCGTCGCCGACACCGCACGACGCGAGGGTGCCCGCGTAACAGTCACCTTCAAGGAGGTGACCGATCGGCTCATTCTCTACGGCGCCGCACGCGCGATCGGCTTCGAGCTTTGCGCCGATGCCCCCGGAAGCTGTCACTATGCCGATGCGACTGTGGCAGGCGCTAACAGCATGACGCTGGAAACGCCGTCCGATCTCGCGACGCCGACACGCGTGCGCTTCTGCTGGGCCGACAGTCCGATCTGCAATCTCTACGACCGCTCGGGCCTGCCGGCCGGGCCGTTCGAACTCAAGGTTCGCTAGCGCGCAGGACGCGCCCTACCAGTCCCACATCGAGCCGTCTTCGAGCCGCGCGATCGGCAGCTGCTTCGGCGAATACGGATAGCGCGCCGCGAGTTTCTCATCGATGCCGACGCCATGACCCGGGCTCTCGCCGCAGTGGAGCCGGCCAGCGCGAAAGGCGTAGTCGTGCCGGAACACTTCGAGCGTCTCTTTCGAGTGGCGCATGTATTCCTGGATGCCGAAGTTCGGCACCCACGCGTCGAAGTGCAGCGCCGTTCCCATGCAGACGGGCGAGAGATCGGTCGCTCCGTGAAAGCCGGTGCGCACCTGGTGAAGCGCCGCGAAATCCGCGATGCGCCGCACGTGGGTCACGCCGCCGCCGTGCACGATGGTGGTGCGGATATAGTCGATCAGCTGGTTCTCGATGAGCGTCTTCGAGTCCCAGATCGAATTGAACACCTCGCCGACCGCGAGCGGCGTCACCGAGTGATCGCGGATCAGGCGAAAGCCGTCCTGGTTCTCGGCCGGTGTCGCGTCCTCCAGCCAGAAGAGCCGGTACGGCTCGAGTTCGCGGGCCAGCCGCGCCGCTTCGATCGGCGACAAGCGATGATGCACGTCGTGCAGCAGCTCGATCTGCGCGCCGTGATCCTGCCGCAGGCGCTCGAACAGCTTCGGCACCGAGTTCAGGTATTTCGCCGTCGACCAGACCGTTTCCGCAGGCAATGGGCTCTCGGCCGGCTCGTACGAATCCTTCGCGCTCGAAACGCCGTAGGGCTTCGCGAGCCCGGGGACACCGCTCTGTGCACGCACGGCGAGATAGCCTTGCTCGATGTAGCGCCCGACCTCCGCACTCGTTTCTTCGATGTCGCGTCCATTCGCATGCCCGTAGACGAGCGCGCCGTCCCGCGAACGCCCGCCGAGCATCTGGTAGAGCGGCAGGCCCGCGAGCTTCGCGACGATGTCCCAGAGCGCGACGTCGACAGCCGCGATGGCCGTCATCGTGACGGGGCCGCGCCGCCAATAGGCGCCGCGATGGAAAAACTGCCAGGTGTCCTCGATGCGGCCGGCGTCACGGCCGATGAGGTTCGGCACGAGGTGATCGTTCAGATAGGACGCGACCGCAAGCTCGCGGCCGTTCAACGTCGCATCCCCGAGGCCGACGATGCCGGAGCGTGTCTCTACACGCAGCGTCACGAAATTCCGGCCGGGACAGGTCACGATGACCCGCGCCGAGACGATTTCCCGGTCGCGCGCCGAGCCTTCCACCTTCGGGGTCGATTCCTGCTGGTTCATGGGCCGAGTCTACCTCGCTACTTGAACTCCGCGGCTTTCAGGCGCGGCACGAGCCCGTGCACGATAGCGAGCGCGACCAGATACGCAAAGCCCGCCAGCAGGAACACCGGCACGTAGCTTCCCGTCCGCTGCAGGAGGAAGCCGACGAAGGTGGCGATGCACATCCCGCCGACCGCGCCCGCAAGACCGCCGATGCCGACGACCGAAGCGACGGCGTGCCGCGGGAACATGTCGGAAGGCAGCGTAAACACATTGGCGGACCAGCCCTGGTGACCTGCGGTCGCGAGACCGATGAGGCCGACGGCCAGCCACAGGTTCCCGGCGTGCACGGCGAACACGATCGGCACGATCGCGAGCGCGCAGAGGAGCATCGCCGTCTTGCGCGCCCGGTTCACGCTCCAGCCGCGCTTGATGAAGCGGCCGGCAATCCAGCCGCCGCCGATGCTGCCGACGTCCGCCATGAGATAGATGACGATGAGCGGCGCGCCGATCTTCGTGAGCGTGAGGCCGTATTCGCTGTTGAGGAATTTCGGCAGCCAGAACAGGAAGAACCACCAGATCGGGTCCGTCATGAACTTCGCGACGACGAACGCCCAGGTTTGCCGGTAGCGCAGGAGCCTCAGCCACGGCAATTTCGCCGCAGGCTCTTCCGTGTCGCCGCGGATATACGCGAGCTCACCCGCGGTGAGCTTCGGGTGGTTGTCAGGCGGCCGGTAGACCAGCAGCCAGGTGACGAGCCACGCGGCGCTCAGGATCCCGGTGAAGAGAAACGCGTACTGCCAGCCCCAGGCGACCGCAATGAGCGGAACCGCGAGCGGCGCGACGATAGCGCCGACATTGGAGCCGGAGTTGAAGATGCCCGTCGCGAGCGCCCGTTCGCGACGCGGAAACCATTCGGCGACGGTCTTGAGCGCCGCCGGGAAATTGCCGGCCTCGCCGAGCCCGAGGAGAAAGCGCACGACCACGAAGCCGGCAACCGTCGCGACCAGCGAATGGCTCATGGCGGCGATGCTCCAGACGGAGATCGCGAGCGCATAGCCGAGCCGGGCCCCGAGCCGATCGATGATCGCGCCCGCGGCGACGAGACCGATGGCATAGGCCGTCTGGAACGCAAAGACGATCGAGGCGTATTGCAGCTCGTTCCAGCCGATGATCCGGCCGAGGTCCGGGGCGAGCACGCCGAGCACCTGGCGGTCGACGTAGTTGATCGTCGTCGCGCAGAAAAGGAGCGCGCAGATGCGCCAGCGGTAGTGCCCCGCTTTTTGCAGGAGCGTGGCCGGTGCGGGTGCCTGGTGCGGTGGACGGGATGAGTTCGACACGTAGTTTGCCGCCGACGTGGCGTGAGCCACGCCGGCGGCAATCATAGACGCTGCCATTGAAGTCCGAAAACCGGCAGCCTGAAAACCGGCAGCCCACGATCCGGTCCGCCGGTTCTGCGCTTACTTGAACGTGCCGCGCAGGCCGACCAGGATCTGCCGTCCCGGCGTGTACTGCGTGAACGCGGCGTTGTTGAACTGGAAGTAGCCGCGCTGATCCTCGTTGGTGAAATTGACCACGTCGATGGTGAGCTCGGGGTACCAGGTCGAGTTCGCCCCGAACATCTTGCCGAAATCGAAGCTCGACGAGAAATCCCACTGCCCGTAGTTGTTGCTGAAGAGCGAGGCTGCCGTGATGCCGTTCTGGTTCGGCGTCGACGTCACCGCACCGTCGGCATACGTCCTCGACACCCGCGCACTCACGCCGTAGTTCTCGTAGTAGAGCGTGAAGTTGTAGGTGCTCGGGGCGACGCCCACGGCAATCGCCGGCGCCGCGCCCTTGCCCACCTGGTCGATCAGCGTCATGTTGGCCGTGAAGCCAAGCCCATTGAGGCCGACCCTGCCCAGCAGGAAGTCGAGCGGCTGCACCCAGTTGAACTCGAGGCCGTTCACCGTCAGGTTGCCGCTCGCGTTCACCTGCTGCGTGAGGACGACGGTTGCAACGGTCGGGCCGCCGCGTGCATCGATCGCCGTCTGCTGCGCTGTCGTCAGCGTGTTGTAGGTGATGCCGTAGACCTCGAGGGCGGAGAACGGCACGGTCGACGACCCGTTCACCGTAAAGCCCTCGATGCTCTTGCGGAATGCCGCGAAGCCGAAATAGCCCTCACTGCCCGTGTAGTACTCGAACCCCAGGTCGATGTTGTCCGAGATGAACGGGTCGAGGGCCGGATTGCCGACCGTCGCGACATCCGCCGACGGCGTCGAGAAGTTCAGGCCCGGCAACATCGAATTCGGATTCGGCCGGGTCATGGTGCGTGAGAGCGCACCCCTCACGATTGCATGTTCGCCGATGCCGTAGGCGAGGTTCATCGATGGCAGCCAGTTGTCGTAGGTGTTGGTCGTGTGGGGGACGTTGACAGCGTTCGGATAGCACCCGCCGTCCGCTGACGTGCCGTTCGTGGCCGACGTGTAGCAGGGCGCCGCCGGCGTGATCGCCGGCGTCGTCGCGGTGATGTTCCGGTTGTCGGGGAACGTCACCCGGCCGCCGATGTCCTGGTCGGTCGAAACGAAGCGCACGCCGACGTTGTACCGCAGCGAGTTACCGCCGAGGTCGGTCGCACCGTTCAATTCGACGTAGCCGCCCGTGACCTTTTCCTCCACGAAGCCGGCGCTCGCTCCGGTGTTGGACGCACCCGTCTCGGGAGCCGCGGCGTGGAAGGCCGCGTAGTTGGAGTCCGCCCGCAAGCGATTCCAGTCAACCGTGACAAAACCGTCGGGTCCCGGCATCAGGTAGGACCCGAGCGACGTCTGCGGAATGAGCGATCCCGAGTAATTGAGCGCCGGCGAACCGGTCGAATAGCCCGTGCCGAGGCCCGGATAGGTCGGGAAGCCCGCAGGCGCGGCTCCCGGCGCGACGAGGCCGTTGCAGCCGGGCTGCGAGTTCGGTCCCGGTACCTCGACGTTCGGAGCGTTGCCGCACACCGCGTTCTGCCAGAACTGGCTGTTGTCGATCGCGACGATGGTTCTCGAAACCTCGTCGTACGCGGCGCCGAACCTGACGTTGAACCCGTTATCGCCCCAGGTGAAGTTGCCGCGCACACCCTTGGTATCCGTGTCGCGCTTTTCGTCCTGGATATTGACGCGACCGCCCGGCCAGACGAAATTCGCCGGGTCGTTCAGGTCCACGACCGAGTCCATCGTCGGAATCGTGCCGTCATTCGTGAAATTGACCGTCACGCCGGAGCTGCCCGGCGTGTTCACGAGCACGGTCGGCGATTCGCGATGGAAGGAACTCTCGGTGTAATTGCCCTGCAGGTCGAACTTCATCCTGTCGCCGATCTGCCATTCGAAGCCCGGGTTCACGCCCCAGAAATCGGCGTCTTCGATGAAGGGCCGGTACTCCAGGAAAAACTGCGCGTTGGCGAAGGTGCCGCCGGTGACGACGCAACCATTCGTGCAATCCGCGCGGTCGAACGTCATGTTCAACGGGACCGCGGCGCCGTTGCGCCCGACCCAGTTCATGTCGATGCGCTGCATGTCGTTCTTGCGCTTGCCATACATCGAATCGAGATAGAAATGCAGCTCGTCGCTCGGCCGGAATTCGAGGCTCACGATGCCGTTGTAGCGATCCTTGTCGCCGAACTCGTCCGACGGGCGCCCGAGGCGGGGAATGATGCCGTTGTCGATCTGGGTGATCGACGCGCCGGGATTGTTGGCGAGCAGGAACGCCTGGTCGATGGTCGCGCCGGTCGTCAGGCCGTTGCCGGCATTGGCCGGCACGGTGGCCGGAATTGTCCAGTTGCCACCGCCCGTGTTGTTACGAGTGGCGGAGGTACTTTGCGTGGCGCTGAGGTTCGCATTGGTCCAGCCGATGGTCTCGAAGCCTGTCGTGCGCACCTTGTTCGTGACGCCGGCCACGCCGACCAGCACGCCGAACTTATCCCAGGTGTTGCTCGCAAGGAGCGATCCCCGCGCGCCCCAGTCGTCGGCCTCGCTGTTTTTCGTGCCCTGGCCCGAGTAGGCAATTCGAAGGCCCGGATTGTCGAAGGGTCGGGCGCTGCGCATGTCGACCGTGCCGGCCGCACCGCCCTCGGTCATGTCCGCCATCGAGCTCTTGTTGACGGTGAGCTGGGTGAAGAGCTCCGTCGGGAACATGTCGAGGTCGACCTCGCGGTTGGTGTTCTGCGAGTCGGTCCGGCCCGTCGAGGCAACGGCCACGGGCGCGCCGTTCAGCAGGATGCGCGTGAAGTTCGTGCCGAGGCCTCGAATCGCGATGTTGAGGCCCTCGCCGCTCGTCTCACGCGTAATGGTGATGCCCGGGATGCGGTTGAAGGACTCTGCAATGTTGGTGTCCGGGAACTTGCCGATGTCCTCGGCAAAGATCTTGTCGGTGAAACTGACGGACTCGCGCTTGGCGTCGGTCGAATTCTGCAGGCTCTTGCGATAGCCCGTAACGACGACCTCTTCGATCGCATCGTTCGATGCGCTGTCCTGTGCCATGGCGGCCACAGGCACGAGCGCCGCGAAGGCGCCGTAGGTCAATGCCGTACTCACGAGCCCGAGCAGCAGTCTTTGCGTCGCGGATGACTTGTCTTGCATTGGATTGGCCCCCCAAAGGCTGTCCGATCTTCTGTCGCCGGAATTCTCCGATCCCGATTCTTCTCGCGCCTGGCTCGAGCCGGGGTCGATTTGATGTTAGCGCTCACATTTTGTATTCGCAAGATGCTCGGACGCACCAATGATCGAGTAACATGCGGAAAAGCACGCTCCGGACTGGAAATGCGCCGCGACCGGCGCGGCGGCAGAGAAACCGGGAAGTCGCGCGAACTTGCTACTTTTTCTGCGGATTTGTCCTGTATTGCCGTAAATGGTACCGGTACCAACCCGCGCCCGGGGGCGCATCGATCCGGGGGAATCGACCATGTCCAGCATGAAGAGCCTTGCCCTGCGCTCGCGACCGCTCGCGCTGCTGCTGGCCCTGATATCCGCGTCGATCGCCGCGACTGCGGCGCAGCCGCAACAGCAGACGGCACTCTACAAGGATCCCGCCGCACCGCTCGAGCAGCGCATCGACTACCTGCTCTCGCGCATGACGCCCGAAGAGAAGCTCGCCGAGATCACGACTGTCTGGACCCAGAAGGGCGACATCATGAACGCGGCCGGCGAGTTCGATGTCGCCAAGGCGCGCAAGCGCTACCCCGCCGGCATCGGCCATTTCGCGCGTCCGAGCGATCTGCGCGGCCTCGGCAGCCCCGACGACCGGCCGTTTCGCGACGAACGCCAGACGGTGGCGCTTGTGAATGCGATCCAGCGCTACAACGTGACCGAGACACGGCTCGGTATCCCGGCGCTTTTTCACGAGGAATCGCTGCACGGGTACTCCGCGCGCGGCGCGACGAACTTCCCGCAGTCGATTGCACTCGCGAGCACCTGGGACCCGCCGCTTCTGACCAGGATCTTCACCGTCGCCGGTCGCGAGGTCCGCGCGCGCGGCGTACAGCTCGTGCTCGCCCCGGTTGTCGACGTCGCGCGCGATCCCCGCTGGGGACGCATCGAGGAAACCTACGGCGAGGACCCGTATCTCGTCGGCGAAATGGGTGTCGCCGCGATCCGCGGCTTTCAGGGCGACTCGCTGCCGCTTGCACCGGGACATGTGTTTGCAACGCTCAAGCATATGACCGGCCACGGCCAGCCCGAAGCCGGCACGAACGTCGGGCCTGCCGGCATTTCCGAGCGCGTGCTGCGCGAGATCTTTTTTCCGCCCTTCGCGGCCGCCGTGAAGCGCGCCAACGTGCAGAGCGTGATGGCCTCCTACAACGAAATCGACGGCGTGCCCTCGCATGCGAATGGCTGGCTCCTCAACCAGATCCTGCGCGGCGAAATGGGCTTCCAGGGCGCGGTCGTGAGCGACTACTGGGGCATTTCGCAGCTCGCGGACATTCATCACGTCGAAGCGGATCTCACGGGCGCGGCCGCCCGCGCGCTCAAGGCGGGTGTCGATGCGGACCTGCCGGACGGCAACTCCTTCGCGAATCTGCCGGCGGCGCTCGCACAGGGTCGCGTGACGCAGGCCGATATCGACCAGGCGGTACGGCGCATGCTGCGCCTGAAGTTCCTGTCGGGCCTTTTCGAGAATCCCTACGCCGATGCGAAATATGCCGAAGCCATTACCGGCAACGCGGAAGCCCGCGCGCTCGCGGAGGAAGCGGCGCGCAAGGCTATTGTTCTTCTCAAGAACGACGGCACCCTGCCCTTGCACGCCGATACGCTGAAAACCCTCGCTGTCATCGGTCCCAACGCGGCCGTCGCGCGCCTCGGCGGCTATTCCAACGTGCCGAGACACGCCATCAGCGTGCTCGACGGCATCCGGGCGAAGCTCGGCAATCGAGTCCGCGTCGTCACGGCCGAAGGCGTGCGGCTGACGGACAAGGGCAGCTGGTATGAGGATGAGGTCGTCATCGCGAAGCCGCAGGAGAACCGCGCTCGCATCGCCGAAGCGGTGAAGATTGCGCAAGGCGCCGATGCAATCGTGCTGGTCCTCGGCGGCAGCAGTGCGACGAGTCGCGAGGGCTGGGGCGACAATCACCTTGGCGATACCACCAGCCTTGAACTCGTCGGCGAGCAGAATGAGCTCGCGCGCGCCCTGTATGGACTCGGCAAGCCAGTCGTCGTGGTCCTCATCAACGGCCGGCCGCAATCGGTCATCGAGATCTCCGAGAGGGCCAACGCACTCGTCGAGGGCTGGTATCTCGGCCAGGAAGGCGGGACGGCGATGGCCCAGATTCTCTTCGGCGACGCGAATCCCGGCGGCAAGCTCCCGGTCACCATTGCGCGCAACGCGGGCCAGTTGCCGCTGACCTACAATCAGAAGCCGAGCTCTCACCGCGGCTACCTTTTCGACAGCAAGGATCCGCTTTACCCCTTCGGTTTCGGACTTTCGTACACCAGCTTCGAGATCGGCGCGCCGGTGCTCTCCGCGTCGACGATCAGGAAGGACGGGTCCGTCAACGTCAACGTCGACGTGCGCAACACCGGCATGGTCGCGGGCGACGAAGTCGTGCAGCTCTATATTCGCGATGTCGTGAGCTCCGTGACTCGACCGGTGAAGGAGCTGCGTGGCTTTCAACGCGTAACGCTGGCACCCGGTGAATCGAAGCAGCTTGCGTTCACGATCGGACCCGATGCGCTCGCGCTCTGGGACAAGGACATGAAGCACGTCGTCGAGCCCGGTGAATTCAAGATCATGGTCGGGCCGAATTCGATGGATCTCAAAACGGTGGCACTGACCGTGACGGAGTGAGGTGGCAAGCGTGGCGAAAGACTCGTTCTGCTTGCCATTCACGACGCCCGCGCGACGGCTCGTGAGCTACAGCGAGGGGCCGCTGACAAGGTCGGCTTGCAGGGCCGACTACACCTGCGCGCTTGCCCCGTCGCCGTAGCGCTTGTCCGGCGCCGGGAGAATGACCGCATCGTTGAAATGCAAGCCGATGATGCACCGGCCGTCCACGAGTGGCCGGCAGTAGACGACGCGGGCATCCAGGCGGAACGCGCCGTCCAGGTCGCAGACGATGACCCGATCGCGCACCTGGCAATAGCGATTGGCGACGATGCAGGCGCCGTGCAGGCTGATGTTCTCGATGACGATTCGCTCGATCACCGGCGACTCGCCGGGAATCTCCAGGCGCGCGGCCATGTTCATGTCGATTCTCCGTTCTGACCTTCCCCAGTTCATAAGCTCGAAGCGCCGACCATGATCGGTCCGGTGGGTAATGCCGGCGGGCCACAGGCCACTGCCCGCTTGTGCCGATACAGCGCGATGTCCGCCTCGCCCATGAGCTCGGAAAGCGTGCGGGGCGATGCAGGGTCGAAACGCGCGACGCCAACGCTCAGTGACAACGCGTAACGGCCCTCCCTCGCCCCGCGCGCCCTGACGGACCTGCGCAAGGCCTGGCACAGCTCCTGCTCGCCGCGGCCGGGCTCTTCGATCGCAACTGCGATGAATTCGTCGCCGCCGATGCGCGCGACGATATCGGATTTGTCGTTGAAAGTGGCCTTGATTCCGGCAGCGGCCCGCGCGAGCGCCCGATCGCCTTCGCGATGACCAAAGCGGTCGTTGATGCCCTTGAGGTCATCGAGATCGGCAAAGAAGAGGAGCAGCGACCGCTGCAAGCGGTTGGCCACGCGCAATCCCTGGGTTGCAAGCGCGCGAAAGGCGCGTCGGTTGTAGAGGCCGGTGAGTTCGTCCTTCAGTGCGATATGCAGGAGCTTCTGCTGCGCCTCCTGGCGGCGCAGCGCGATGCGCACGGCCTTGACCATGGATGTCCCGTGGATTGCGCACATGTGCCGGTCACGGCCGCCGCCGGTCTCGTCGGACAGCGGGTTGACGAAGTCGCGGCACACGTCCGGCAGCAGCAGTACGAGCACATTCGGCATGGCCGCGCGCACGCGCATGGCGGCCTTGAGCAGGCGCGCAGCGGGCCACGTGGAGTCGAGCAGCACGACGTCCGGATGAGCGAGCCCGGCACCCTGGAGCCTGCGGTTCAGGCCATCGATGTCGATGGAGTCGCAGTGAATCAATCCGTCGTCGAAGATCGTCCGTTCCGGCTGACGGAAGTCCTCGCGCCCATCGAAAACCAGCAGCGCTTTCATAGGTACGGCACTCATGGGTTCGACTACTCCCCTTGAACACGCCGGATGCCCCGACAGTGATCGAAACGATAGATCAATGCCGCACCAGCACAACCGGGTGATGTCTTGAGCAAGCGCCGGGAGAACACCCGAGTCAGGCGCCCGGGCGAGCCGAATCGCCAGGGATCAGGGTTCGATCACTCCGCTGCGGATGGCGTAGCGCACAAGGCCCGCGGTCTGGTGGATGTCGAGCTTTTCCATAAGCTTGGTCCGGTGCGTATCGGCGGTCTTGACGCTGATGCCGAGGACTTCCGCGACCTCCTTCGTGGAGTGGCCCTCGCTCACGAGTTGCAGAACTTGGCGCTCGCGCGGCGTCAACGACATCTTTGGCAGGTCGGTCCGCGCGAGGTACGCCTCGAGCACCGCCTTGGAGATTTTCGGACTCAGGTACACCTCGCCGCAATGTACGTGGTGCACCGCGGCCACCATGTCCTGCCCCGCCTGCGTCTTGAGGACATAGCCGCGTGCGCCGGCGCGCAGCGCCTCGATCGCATAGGGCTCTTCCATGTGGCGCGTGAGGATGATCGAGCGCGTGTTCGGGCTGATGCGCGGCACCTCGGCCAGCACCCCGAGACCGCCGAGGCGCGGCATCTCGAGGTCGAGAATCGCGATCGCCGGCCGCAATTCGCGAATGAGGGCAATCGCCTCGTGCCCGTCCGAGGCTTCGCCGACCACCTCGATCTTTTCGTTCTCGAGCAGCAAGCGCACGCCCTGCCGGACGAGCAGATGATCATCGGCAAGGACCACGCGAATGGCCACGTCAGCTCCCGAACGGAACCGAAATCATGAGTTCCGTGCCGGCGCGTGCCGCGGAATAGATATGCAGCGTTCCACCGATGGACTCCACGCGTTCCCTGATCCCGATGAGCCCGAAACCCTGCTCGCCGGCCTGCTTCGGCGGCCTGTCGACGTCGAAGCCGACGCCGTTGTCCCGGATGTGGAAGAAGATCTGCGACTCCTCCCGGTGAAACTGGATGCTGACCTCGGTCGCCCGCGCGTGGCGCAGGGTGTTGTTGAGCGATTCCCGCGCCACCCGGTAGAGCACGGACTCGACGGGCTTCGGCAGGCGCTTCGCGGGCGGCTCTTCGATCGAGATCCGCAGGCCCGAGCGCTGCGAAACCCCTTCGGCGAGGTACTTGAGCGCCGGAACCAGGCCGAAGTCCTCGAGTATGGCGGGCGCCAGTTCGTGCGACAGGCGGCGCAGCTGTTCCTCGATCTGATCGAGCAACCCGGTCGTCTTCGCAACCCGGACGGCCGCTTCCGGATGCGCCTGCGCGAGATTGGCCAGCTCGATGTAGACCGCGACCAGCAGCTGGCCGGCTTCGTCGTGCAGCGAGTGGGAAATGCGCTTGGCTTCCTGCTCCAGCACTTCGTTGAACCGGCGCAGCGCGAGGCTGGCGTCACGAAAGCCGCGATACGCCATCTCGAAGGGCGGCAGGCATTCGGCGAAAAACTCCGACGCGCGGGCGACGATCGTCTCGCTATCGCGGGCGGATTTTGCGCTGGCAAGGAGCGTCGCGACACACTGGTGGTGAATGCGGGCGAGATCGATGAGCGGCGTGCCTTCGACCAGAGCGCGGCGCCCGATCTCGTAGGCCCCTTCGAGCGCGCGCTCGCCAACGCCCGCGACATAGGCCTCGAGGAGTCGCCGGTATTGTCCGGCGGACGTCTCGGGTCTTGCCTGCGCCAGATTGTCAGCGCCTTCGTTCACGATTCGGCCCGCCCGTATCGCACGAGGAGCAACAGGGCATCGTCGTTCCGTTTCCTGCCACTCTCGAGCGCCGCATCCGCGATCGACTGGAGCGGCCCCCGCAAGGGCACTGCCGAGGCGGCCTCGTGCGCAACGCCGTCGGTGTTGAACACCAGTATATCGCCGGCGCCCAGCGTAACCACACTTGGCTGCAGGGCCGGCAGCTGGGATCCAACGACCCCATTACGTAACACCAGCCGTTCGTCCGGCACCGTCGGCAGCGCCCGCCGCACCAGGCCTTCGACATTGCCGACCCCTGCCCAGGCCACCGAATGCTCGCGCGTACTGATCGTGGCGAGGCTCATCGTTACGCCCCGCGTGGGCCGAAGGGCCTCGTGACAGCGCTCGAACAGGGCCGTCAGTGCCTGGCCCGCATGCTGTTCGAGCACGTCGATCGCCACACGCGCGGCAAGCGCGGCGTCCGCGCCGTGTCCCAGGCCGTCGATCGCCGCGACCAGCGCGCCATCCCTCAGCGGACAGACGACGTGCCGGTCGCCCGACTCGCTTTCGCCGGGCATGGCGGCGACGGCCACACTCCATTCGAGGCCTGCGATGTTCACCGGAGCCACTTCGTTACGCATACGGTCGTGCCCTCCCCGGGCTCCGACTTGATCAGGAATTCGTCCATGAGCCGGCGGACGCCGGGAAGCCCGAGGCCAAGGCCGCCGGACGTCGAGAATCCGTCGCGCATGGCGTCGTCGATGCTTGCGATGCCGGGCCCCGAATCGCGGCTGACGATCATGATGCCGCGCAGGTCGCCAGGATTGAGGACGCGGAGCAGGATTTCGCCCTCGCGCGCGTACGAGACGATGTTGCGCGCGAGTTCCGAGATCGCCGTGGCAATCAGGGTCGCGTCGGTCGCCGAAAAGCCGATGCGGATCGAGAGCCCGCGGCCCTCGTGACGGGCGGTCACGATGTCGAGATTCGAGCGGATAGCTACGCGAATGTCCTCGGGCACGGGCTCGGCTCTCAGGGATTCAAGCGGGCCCGCTGTTCGAGATGAGCGAGACCCTCCTCGAGGTCGAGCGCCGTCGCGACGCCCTCGAGCGTGAGCCCGAGCTGCACCATCGCGAACGCAACCTCCGGCTGAATGCCCACGATGACCGTGTCCGCGCCGCGCAGCCGGATCATGTAGGTGATGTCGCGCAGGGTGCGCGTCGCGAAGGAATCCATGACGTCGAGCGCGGTCACGTCCACGACGACGCCCCGCGATCGAAAGTGCACGACACGGTCGAGGAGCGTGCTGCGCAGTTGCAGCAGGTCTTCATCGGAGAGGGCCGCTTGGATCGTCGCGATCAGGTAGCGGCCCTGCTTGAGAATCGGAACTTGCACTGCCTGTGCCTAGGTTGGAAGCGCCAGCTCCGCGACGGGAATGACCTTGTAGCCAAGGAGCCGCTCGGCCTGCTCGATGCCGCCCTGCAGGTCGCCGACCGTATTCATCTTGCCGAGGTCGACGCCGATGTTGACGATGGTCTGGGCGATTTCGGGCGACAGGCCCGTAACGATCACCGTTGCGCCGAGAAGGCGCGACGCCTCGACGGTCTGCACGAGGTGATTCGCCACGGCCGCGTCCATGGCCGCGACGCCGGTGATGTCGATGACAACGACCTTCGCGCGATTCGTGCGAATGCCGCGCAGGAGCTGCTCGGTCAACTGGCGCGCGCGCTGAGGATCGATGACACCGATGATCGGCAGGATCAGGAGCCGCTCGCGTACCTGCAGCACCGGCGTTGATAGTTCACGGATCGCTTCCTGTTGCTGGCGGATGACACGCTCGCGCTCCTGCACGAAGCCGACCGCCACGGTATTCGCAATGCGGTTGGCCGCCGGCTCGTAGGCATCGAGAATGCGGTTGAGCTTGGTGAAATCGGCCTGGTACTTGGCGAACAGGGAGCGCGCGAGAACGTCGCGAAGGAGCAGCACGATGCCGACGACTTCATGCGTTTCGACGCCGCGGGGAATGATGCGCTCCGAGAGATTCCGGGCGTACGCCTGCAGCGCTTCGAACGTGCCGGTCGCGAGTGCCTCGACGTAGTTGTCGTAGACCGAGGTCGCTTCGGCGAAGATTTCTTCCTTCGTCATCGCCGTCAGGAGCTGTGCCTCGGTGATGCGGTTCGCCCACTCCTCGCGCAGCTGGGTGCGATTCTGGCGCAGGTGCGCTACCAGCTCCCTCAGCAGTTCGGTCGATTGGGGTGATGTCGGCTGCGATACTTCTGCGGCTCGCTTGCTGGCCATTTTGCGGCTCCCGGACCCTGAGGAATTCTCCCTTGTGGCAGCGCACTCTACAGGCCGGACCGGTGCGGCTCATCAGGAAAATACCCGAGGCCCAGGGCAATATTTACAAAGCTGAACGGCAGCTGGACAAAAACCCTACTCTTATCTATTCGGCGCTCTGGCAGACACGATAGATAAGGTATCGCCCCACGGGCCGTGGTCCTTGCCGGACGGCGGCACCGGCATCGGCGACGCGCATCCCTGCGCGTCGCCAGATTTCAACTCAGAACGGGCAGAATCCCGGATCGGCCGCGTCGATCCTTCGGGTCGCGTTCGCCGGGACGATCTGAAACGCGATCAGCTCGAGCGTTACCTGACCCTCGTTCCTGACCATGTGAAGGTACCCGCCCCCTTCGTCGATGAAGCCGGTTCCCGCTGCATACGTCGTCGGGGAACACGACGGGTCGTCGCCGCTGTAGATCGTTGCAGTTCCTGTCTTGACCAGTACGACGCTCGGTCCCGGGTGGGTGTGCCAGCCGCTGGAGCCGCCCACGGGGACCGTATTCTTGACGACATAGACGTCGGATGGATCCCTCGCCTTGATCTTCACCAGGTGACCGTTTTCGTCCACGTCATCGTCGTCGTCATGATCGCGCCCGCCTTTGCTGTGGCCGTGGTCGTGACCGTGGCGACGGGTATTGACCTGGATTTCCTCGAAGAACGAGCGCGCGAGAATCTCACTGTTGAAATTCACCGCGGGAGTCGCAACTGCCGTGCCGGGCAGATTGACCAGGCCAGCGACGGCGCACGTCGCGAGGCTCGCCAGTGCGGCATGCTTCAAACCTGGGCCATTGAGTTTCATGTTGGTCCTCCACCGTGTGTGTGAATTCGGCGCAGGTACGGTCGCCGCCGCCGATCGCGCAGACAAGCTGCAAAGGACCGCAAGCGCCGGTCCTGGGCCTGGTGCCGTGCATTGCCGTCGATTGCCGCTACCCCGGGCGCGTGCAAGAATTCCGGCCGTTCAAGCCGCAGGTCGCTGGAGAGCGCTATGGAAGAACCCGCGGGCGCGCAGCAAGGCCGGCTGGACTCATGGAAGAAGATCGCGTCGTACCTCAAGCGGGACGTCAGCACCGTGCAGCGCTGGGAACGGCGCGAGGCGATGCCCGTCCACCGCCACCTTCATGACAAGCAAGGTTCGGTCTACGCCTTCCGCCCGGAGCTCGACCGGTGGTGGTCGAATCGGAGCGCGCAACTCACCAACGAACAGGAAGCCGCGGCGGAGTCGCTCCCGAAATCGCGTCGCAATCGTCTTCCCTGGGTTGCGGCCGCGGTCGGGGCACTGCTCGTCGCGGGCGTCGCACTCTGGTTCCTGAATCGCGTCGACTATTTCCGGCACAGTCCGCTAGCCGACGCGAAGTTCCGGACGCTCACGGACTTCGACGGAACGGAGAACGCCGCCGCGATCTCGCGCGACGGATCCGTCGTCGCGTTTCTGTCGGACCAGGACGGTCAGATGGATGCCTGGGTGACGCAGGTTGGTAGCGGCGCCTTTCACAACCTCACACACGGCGCGCTGCGCGAGCTGGTCAATCCATCGATTCGCACCCTCGGCTTCTCGCCGGACGGAGCGCTGGTGTCCATCTGGACCCGCAAACCGGGCGGCTCCCAGTCAAAGGACATCAACATCTGGGCCGCACCGCTCAAGGGCGGGCCGTTGCAACCGTATCTGGCGGAAGCTGCGGAGTTCGACTGGTCGCGTGACAGCGGCAGGCTCGTGTATCACACGACGGCGCCCGGGGATCCGCTATTCGTGAAGGAACCCGATCAGCTCGCGCATCAGGTCTATGTCGCGCCAGCAGGCGTGCACTGTCATTTCCCCGTGTGGTCTACCGATGGCGAGTCCATCTACTTCGTTCGCGGGGTGCCGCCCGATGAATGGGATGTCTGGCGCCTCAGCGTTGCCACTGGCACCGCTGAGAGGATCACCCATCATGACGCGCGGGTCACATATCCCGTCGTCCTGGATCGACGCACCCTTCTTTATCTGGCGACGGATCGCGATGGATCGGGGCCGTGGCTTTATGCCGTCGATGTCGAGCGGCGCATCCCTTACCGGGTCACTTCGGGCACCGAGCGGCACACGTCGCTTGCCGCCAGCGCTGACGCCGCGCGCCTGGTCGTAACGATCGCCAATCCCCGGTCGAATCTCTGGCGCATCCCCATTTCGACGACGGCGGTCGCGGACACCGGCGCCAGCCGCATCACGGTGCCGGGCGGGCGTGGCTTGTCGCCGCGATTGGGCCCGGACTATCTCGTATATGTCGCCGAGAGTGGCGGGAAGCAGGGAATCTGGAAATTCGCGCGCGGCGCGGCGACCAAACTTTGGAGTGACGCTCAGGCACGCGTGATGGGTGCACCCGCGATTGATCGGACCGGACGACGCATTGCATTTGCGGCGACGAATGGCGCCGGCACCCGCTTGCACGTGATGAACGACGATGGAACGGAATTGAGGGTCGTCAACCAGGCGCTGGAGTTTCGCGGCAAACGCCTGCTGGAATATCCGTCAGCGCCCTACAACGGGAACAGCGACCTGCTGTCGAGTTTGCTCGCCAAAGCCTATACCTTTGACCGCTTCAACTTCTGGGCGCTGATTGACGAGCGGGATTCGGCGCAGGCGGTGGAAAAAGGGCTGACGGCGGAGTATGAGGGCGCTCATGCGCTGTTCGTAAA